>LNFM01000489.1_pt1 | contig 144968 bp, 128 predicted proteins | sample 596031 | NCBI WGS metagenome assembly LNFM01 (sample SAMN04254537, study PRJNA301005) | activated carbon metagenome | isolation source: dual media filters at the Ann Arbor, Michigan drinking water treatment plant | place: USA: Ann Arbor
TTCGACATGGACGGCCTCCCTCTTTGTGGCGCTCCGGCGACCACGTTTTGGCACTTGATGCCGTTCAGGTGGGGCCGTCCACAACATCATTGCGGGCGCAGCGGAGCAATCCATCTCGCCACGGCAGAGAAGCTGGATTTCTTCGCTGCGCTCGCAATGACGCGATTGCCAAATGGGGGTCAAACATGCCGACACGTCAAAACTGGTTCGATGGCTGGCGGCTGTTCGCCCTGCTCTCGTTTACCCTGCTTGCCCTGAGCATCTGGATCGCCGGCATGCGGGAGTTCGAGGTTGACGGCGTGCGGATGGTGATCCGCTTCACCGCACGGACCTCGCTGCTGTTCTTCTGCCTCGCCTTCTCTGCGGCCGCGCTGGCGCTGATATGGCCGAACACCGGGACGCGGTGGCTGCGCCGGAACCGCCGCTATCTCGGCGTCACCTTTGCGGCCTCGCACGCCATTCACCTGTTTGCCATCGCCTGCTTCGCGGTCATGGATCCCGTGGGCTATGCGGCGAGCACCACGATCGCGTCCTATATTTTCGGCGGCATCGGCTACGCCTTCATCATCGCCATGACCGCCACTTCGTTCGACCGCACCGCGGCGCTGCTGGGCACCCGCGCCTGGCGCATGCTGCACCTCACCGGCGGCTACTACCTGCTGTTCCAGTTCACGGTGTCGTTCGGCAAGCGGATCCCCGACATGCCGCTCTACGCGCTGTTCCTGATCCCGCTGATTGCGGTGTTTGCGCTTCGCATGATCGCGATGGCGCCGCGCGCGCGGTCAACCGCGCGGGCGGGATGACGCGGCTTCGCATTCATGCTCCGTCAGTTCGCGGCCGACATGCGGCGGCGCGCACTGAGCGCGTCCTCGAACGTTTTCTTCACCGGTCCCAATGCCTGCACGAATTCGAGTTGTTCGCCTTCCGGTCCCTTGCAATAGATCAGCGACCAGCCATCGGATTTTCCTGTGGTGATCCGGTTGGTATTGGTCGACATCGGCGCCGCCAGCCTGTCCTGATCCGAGGTCACCGTGATCGTGCGGTTGGCCCTTACCTGCGTCATGCCCCGGCGCGCCGATTCGGCTTCGAGATCGCGGATGAACTGGTTGAAGTCGACATCATCGCGAACGTGGAAGCAGATGTGCATCGACCGCGGATAGGCCGGGCTCATGTGATCATGCGGCTCGGCGAAGCTGTCTCCGCTCCCGATCGGTTGGGCGGCGTCACGGTATTGCAGCAGTTCGATCACGACATTATCGAACTGGATGAACCGCACGTCGAGGCGCTGGGCGCCACCCCTGAGATCCGGCACCCCCATCGTGCGCGGGTTGACGCGCCGCTTGCGCGCCTCGATCTCCTGATCGGTCAGCAGCGTGTTGTGGATGACCTCACCGTGGAAGTCGCCATCCCTCATCACCTCGGTGCCGCCAAGGACTTCCGTGTAGAATGCGAACGCCCGATCCATGTTCTGTACGGTGACACCAAAATGCTGGACGCCCTGCAAGCGTGCACCCAGCGAACCGCTGTTTCGGGACACCGCCGATGTGTTGCCAGCGGTCTGCGCCGATGCGGGCGCCGCGCCGGACGCCGCCATGCCGGCCACCAGCACCGCTCCCGCCGCCTGTAGGACGTTCCTGCGATCAGGCCCCACGGGATTTTTCGGCTCGTCGTCACTCATTCCAACCCTCCTGTTCAGCAACCCGCCAGCACACCGTGCGCCCGGCTATCCCATCAAATCATATCGCCAGGATGGTGTCGCTATTGAGCGAGGTAGCCCCCGTCGATCACCAGTTCGGCTCCGGTGACATAGCTCGCTTCGTCAGAAGCGAGAAAAAGACAGCCATAGGCGATTTCGATCGGCTTGCCTCCGCGCTTCATCGGTGTTGCCGCGATGACGGCTGCATTGAGGTCCGCGGCCTGGGCGTCGGTGAGCGGCGTATGGATGAAACCTGGATGGACCGAGTTCACGCGAATTCCGTCACCAACATACGTCATGGCCGCATTCTTCGACATGTTGCGGACCGCGCCCTTTACGGCGTGGTAGGCATGCGCGCCGGCAACTGCAGAGTTGCCCCAGATCGACGAGATGTTGACGATCGAGCCTGACTTCTGTGGTCGCATGACGCGAATTGCCTCGCGCATGCCAAGGAAGACACCGGTCTGATCGACCGCAATCATCTTCATCCACGCTGTCATATCGAGTTCGTGCAACGGCTCATACGCGATAATCCCGGCATTGTTGATCAGTACGTCGAGGCGGCCGCTCTTTTTCACGACGAAGTCCACTGCCGTTTTCCAGTCGCCTTCGCTGGTGACGTCAAGTGGTATGATTTCGATCCCATCGGAATACGGCGTCGCGGGTGACGCGATATCGCTGGCGAAGACAGTTGCCCCCTCCCTGGCAAACAGCTCCGAGACGGCATGGCCGATGCCGCTCCCGGCACCCGTGACGAGTACCACTTTTCCCTGAAGCCTCATGCCTTAGCTCCCTTTCTCGTTGTGTTGCTTCGAGCATAGCGAGCGTGCCATCCAGCGCTTTGGGAATATCGCTGTATTGATAAGCCATATTGCGCTTTTGCGGTGTGCCGCCCATGCCTTGAGCAGGCTGCGACAGCTTAACGCGGGTGACTCTGTTTTAGAGCTTTGCGATAAATGCTGGCCCAAACTCGAGCCAACCGCCGCAGCGGGATCAGGCTCTGAGTTGCGCAGTTTACAGGCGTTCTAGACAGCACCCGCGTGTCAGTGAGGTCGAGCGATGGAGCGTGATTCCAGACCGGCGGTATCGGCAGCGAGCATGCGCTGCGCAGGCATGGTCCCTTCCAGGCGTTGCGTATCAAGTAGAGACCTCGGATGGTCGGCTCTGCTTCTGGATGTCCATAGCGGCATGAGATGGGACGTGCCCTACCGTTCGGTTCCAACGCTTGATCCAAGGATCGGCGTCTCGCTTTCGGGGCGCTGGATGGTCAATTTTTGCTACAAGGGCACCTGGCGACATGAGGTGAGCGAACCCGGCACCACGACATTGCTTCGTCTGGAGGACGACCAGCGCTTTCGTTTGGTGCCGCTGCGGGACGAAGAAGACTGCCACTTCGCACACATCTACTTTCCGCTGGCCCAGCTAGCGGCGACAGTCGATCATTTGAGGCGCCCCGGCCAGCGTTCCGCTGTCCCCATGTTCAATCGGGTGCAGGGCCAGGATCGCGCCGTCGCCCAGGTCACGCGAGCGCTGATGATGGCAATGGAACAGGGCGCAAGCGAGTTGTACGCCGAAACCGTGAGCGCATGGCTGGCCACGCATCTGCTCGTTCAAAGCAAATCATACGTGCCTTACGAGGATGACCGGAGCGCCGGAGACATTTCCGATGTACGGCTTCGCCGGGTCATTGAATTCATTTCCGTGCGTTTCGGCGAACAGCTGACCCTGGAACGGCTGGCGGCTGAAGCCGGCATCAGCAAGTTTCATTTCACGCGGCTTTTTCGTGAAAAGGTCGGCCAGACCCCGTACCGATATCTATCGGAAATCAGGTTGGCAGCCGCAGCGAAAATGCTCGTCACGACGGACCTGCGGATCGGCGAGATAGCGTTGCTGTGCGGCTACCCGATAGCATCGCACTTCACGACCGCTTTTTCCGCGAGATACGGCGCGCCTCCGCTGGAATTCAGAACCTCTCGGGCCACGACGCACCAGCATTGAGCCCCGTCGGCCGCCGCTGGTCATCGTCATCTACTTCGGAAGGCATTCCACATTGTAGGCGATGATGATCTGCGCGGGGTCGGCCTTACCCACGCTCTTCAACTCTTCCAACCCGCTCCGCAGCTTGCCCCCCGCGTCCCTCAGGCTGCCTTCGAGTGTGGCTTTGGCTGCCTTGCATCGTTCTTCAGTCGTAAACTCCTGAAACACGACGCTCGGGCGAAGCCTCCACTCCTCCTTGTCGTTGGTTGCAATAGGGCTGATTGAGTAGGAGAAAACGTAAATCAGGACCCACATCGGGATGCTCCACTTCCGGTACGACGGCAGTTCGCGCGTACAGGAAGGGGCTGGAGTTCCGTTGATTTACATCAACCTCCCAAGAACCTCCCAAGAAACTCCCAAGTCCGGCAGCCAGGCAAACCGATCGCAGACGTCGTTGATGTGACCGGGGCCTTCAAGATCATGACCGCGGCGCCAGGCCAAGACGCCTGGCGATGATCCTGTCTAAGATGCGCTTCGGCAGCATTGCCGCCATCGCCAGCTGCATCGGGTCGGGCGTCAGCGTATAACGCACCCTGGGGCCAGGCAGGGTCAGCGCCTCGAATACCTTTGCAGCGATGACCTCGGCCGGCAGTCCGGTGGAGCTGAGCTGCTGCATGATGGCGCGGATCTTTTCCAGCGCCGGGAAATAAGGCGAGTTTTTGTAGACGGAAATGTCGACCTGCTCGGCCTTGTCCCAGATCGGGGTCTTCACCGCGCCCGGCGCCACCACGATGACGTCGATACCGAAAAGCATCAGTTCGCGGCGCAGGCTCTCGGAAAGCCCTTCGATCGCATGCTTCGAGGCCGCATAGGCCGAGATCAGCGGATTGCCATGCTTGCCGGAGACCGAGGAGATCATCACGATCCGCCCCTTCGGTCCGCTCAGGGCCGGATCGGCGCCGAGCAGCGGGCCGAACGCCTGGGTGGCGATGACGGGCCCGATGAAATTCACCTCCATCTGGCGACGGAATTCGGCGGCGGCGAGTTCGAGCACCGGGCCTGCGACCGCAATGCCGGCATTGTTGACGAGGCCGCCGAGCGTCTCGCCGTTGAGCGCGGCACGCACCTCGCGGGCCGCCGCCAGCACCGCGGCCTCATCGGTAACGTCGAACATCAGCGGCGTGAAGTTGGCGCCGAACTCGCCCTTCAGGCGGTCGGCGTCGGCCTGCTTGCGCACGCTGCCGAAGACGCGAAACCCCCGGTCGATCAGCAGCTTCGCACAGGCCCAGCCGATGCCGGTGGACGCGCCGGTGATGACGACAGATCTCATGTGGGTACAGGCTCTTGTGAGGGGTTTAATGAAGTTCGTCGTGAAGGAATTCTTAAGCGCCCGCCTCGCGGGTTTCCCTCGCCGCAACTGGCCAAACCTGACCGCTCCTGGCCGGACAGCTTCCCATTCGAATTTTCCTGGCAACGGTTTGGGGAGGATAGCAGGCGCACTGACATATCGAAAGCTACGGAGAAATGCCCGTTCCGGTTCAAGACCTGCCTTTTTTTGCAGTTTGTAACGTCAGACGCCGTACGGCGCGCGACGGCGGGCCAGGAAATAACGGGGCTCGCGGCGCCCCATTCGGGGGGCGCTTTATCGCCTGCACGTCGCGCGATGACGAAGGTACGATCTCGTTTTGTTGTTGTAGACGCCTCCTGCAGCTCCAGGTAGTGGTTCCCGCCTTAACCCGGACGTAACAGTGGACCCGCCATTGTCCGGTCCGAACCCTTGTAACAACCACAACAACAGGCTGCCCACCGTGCAACAGCCGGCTCATTCGATCATCGCCGAACTCGAGGACGCCGTCCGCGGCGGTTCGCCCGCCCGACGGGTGGACACCCTCCGTCAGGTCACCGATCTCTTTCTGAACGACGGCGATCGCCTCAGCGACGACCAGGTCCAGGTCTTCGACGACGTGCTCTGCCTCCTGATCGCGCGCGTCGAAACGCGGGCCAAGGCCGAACTCTCGAAGCGGCTCGCGCCGCTCGACTACGCGCCGTTCGAGGTGATCCAGCATCTGGCCTGGGACGACGAGATCGAGGTCGCCGGCAGCGTGCTGGCCAATTCCAGCCGGCTCGGCACCGAGGTGCTGGTCGAGATCGCCAGCAGCAAGGGGCAGGATCATCTGCTCGCCATTTCCGGCCGCGCCCAACTTCCCGCCGCCGTCACCGACGTCATCGTCGATCGCGGCGAAGGCAAGGTGATCCGCAAACTGGCCAACAATGCCGGCGCTCAGTTTTCTGACCAAGGCTTTTCCTCCATCGTCGCCCGCGCCGACGCGGACGATGAGCTGGTCGAGATCCTCGGCCTGCGCGCCGATTTTCCGGCAAAGTTGATGGGCGACCTGCTGCGCCGCGCCAAGGAAACCGTCCGCAACCGCCTGCTGGCGATCGCGCCGCCGGCGGTCCAGGAGGAGATCCGGCAGGTATTGAACGAGATCGCCCGCGAAACCCAGCCACCGGCCCGCAGTTTCGGCGTCGCCGAGGAGCTGGTGAAGCTGATGAAGGGACTGAACGAACTCGACGACGCCGCCGTCTACAATTTCGCCGAGTCGAAGAAGTTCGACGAGGTCACGGTCGCGCTTGCGGTTCTCAATGACATGCCGGTCGAAATGACCGCGAAGCTGATGGAAGGCCCGCGCGCCGACCTGATCCTGATTCCGTGCCGCTCGGGCCGGCTGAACTGGCCGACGGTCGAGTCGATCCTGCGCAACCGGCCGGCCTTCGGCCCGGTCGACGCGAAGACGCTGGAGCTCGCGGAACGCGACTACAAGAAACTGTCGATGGAGACGGCGCAGCGGACCGTGCGGTTCTGGCAGCTCCACAACAGGATCGAGAAGGAGCCGGTGCGCCCGGCCAGCCTGCAGTAGCCGGATTGGCTGCGAGCAGCGTGCTTCCGCAAGATCTATACGTCATGCGCTGCTAACGACGCGTCAGCAGTTCTTGGCGTTCGCGTCATGTCCGGCGGCATCAAGCATCCGAAATGGATCCGGAAGCCGTGCTTAGAATCGGAAAACACACAGCTTTTTGCCGCTAACGTATCGGGCGATCTGCTTGCGTCGGTGCTTCGCCTCCGTCTGAGAGCGCGTGGCGCACATCTGCGAAGGGCGAGACCGCGTCTGCGATCTCTCCCGGACGGTGCCGATCAAGGTTCAAGACCTGGAAACTTTCCAATCCTCATGGCGAGGAGCTGCGAAGCGCCGTCTCGAACCCTCTGGCCTCCAAATTCGGTTTCGGGTTCTGCCTTCCACAATCGTCTATCTTATGTAGCTGCTACGTAAGGTAACGGCCGTAACCAAATCTCAGGTGCTGCGAGTGTTTCCGGGAACAGAAGCATTGAAGACGGTCGATCTGCTGCCGGAGACTTACCGCACACCCGCTATCATGCTGTACCGACCCTATCCGCCAATCAAGTTTCCGTCGGTACGAAGCCGGCTCGGCGGCCGCCCCCTGCTTCCTGAGTCATTCGAATGGCCATGGAGCCGGAGAAGCGAGGCACCTTTACATTTCCTGGCGCAGATCGATTGCGCCGAATTGCCGCGCACTGACGCCCGGCTGCCGACAGCAGGCATGCTGTTCTTCTTTGCCTCCGACGACGCGGAGCAGATATGGGGCGAAGGCGCGCCGGAGGACAGCGTTCGCGTCATCTATGCACCGGCCGTTGCCGCGGATCAGCCTGAGCGGGAGCCGCCACGGGCGCTCCCGCCAATCAGGCATCAGGATCTTGGGGGACGGTATCCAGAACTGTATGGCGAGCCAACGTGGCCGCTGCCCGGCGAGAACGAAAGGCGCGTGGAAGCGTTCGCGGCCGCAATGGCGGCTGCGACCCTTCCAACGCGTACAGGCCGGACACCGGTGTGGGGCGATCGGGCGGTCGATCGCCTCCTGTGGCCGACCGATACGTTTCCGCAGGCAGGCATCATGATGGATCGCATTGCCCGCCTGCTTACGCTCTGCGTGCTGGAGTTGCAGAAGAACTCGAATTTTCAGCACGCAGACATTCAGCAACAATTACGATCCATCGAAGCGGCCGCGCGACGCTGGATCGAGCGCGCCGCGACGATCGGGCTCGATGCTGCGCCGTCCGAGAGGGATGCCAGCCAATTCGCCAACTGGCTGGCCGAACTGGTCACACCCGGAACAGCTCCCCAAACCACGCGCCGTCCCGAGGCACGAACAAGTCTGCTCGCACGCCTCTCTGCATTCACTCGACGGCGACAGCAAAATCAGCCCGTGGCCGGCGGGGTTCCAAACAACCTCCAATCCAGACCAGGCGGGGAGTTGTCGCGCATGCTTCTGAAGGCGCTATCAAGCAGCATCGTCTACGCGGCAGGTGCTCCGCGAGCGGCTGCAGCGATCCCGCCGAATTTCCATGACGATCTCGAAAACGACCACTTGCCGTTTCAGCAGTCAAGGAATCGAACAGTCGTGGCGTGCGAAGACTGGCGGGTGAAGGCCAGCATCCACCAGATGCTCGGCCAGGCGCCATCCGCGCAGGACGCCGAGCCCGCGGACAGCGCCCCGGTGTTGCTCATGCAGCTTTGCTGGGACAACGCGATCGGCATGAAATTCGGCGACGTCGGGGCGGCATCGTTCTGGATCAAACCAGAGCATCTGGCCGAGCGGCGTTTCGACCACGTTTGGGGCGAAGTGGTCGGTCATTGAGGCAGGCTCGCAGCAAACGGCAGGCCGCATTCTCTCGACTCCGCCAGCGCGTGTGGACGCAGTGCAGCGCTTCCGCAACGATGCACTGCGTCCGGAACGCGGCTTAGTTCTTGGTCTTGTCGACCAGTGCGCCCTTCTTGATCCACGGCATCATGTCGCGGAGCTTGGCGCCGACTTCCTCGATCGGGTGCTCGGCGAGCTTGGCGCGGGTGGCCTTGAACGAGGTCTGGTTGACCTTGTTCTCCAGCATCCAGTCGCGGGCGAACTTGCCGCCCTGGATGTCGGCGAGCACGCGCTTCATCTCGGCTTTGGTCTCTGCGGTGACGATGCGCGGGCCGGTGACGTATTCGCCGTACTCGGCGGTGTTGGAGATCGAGTAGTTCATGTTGGCGATGCCGCCTTCATAGATCAGGTCGACGATCAGCTTCACCTCGTGCAGGCACTCGAAATAGGCCATCTCCGGGGCGTAGCCGGCTTCGACCAGCGTCTCGTAGCCGCCCTTGATCAGTTCGACCAGGCCGCCGCAGAGCACGACCTGCTCGCCGAACAGGTCGGTCTCGCACTCTTCCTTGAAGGTGGTCTCGATGATGCCGGCGCGGCCGCCGCCGATCGCCGAGGCATAGCTCAGGCCGAGGTCATGGGCGTTGCCCGAGATGTCTTTCGAAATCGCGATCAGGCAGGGCACGCCGCCGCCGCGCTGGTATTCCGAGCGCACGGTGTGGCCGGGGCCCTTCGGCGCGATCATCAGCACGTCGAGGTCGGCGCGCGGGTCGAGCAGGTTGAAATGGACGTTGAGGCCGTGGGCGAACACGAGTGCTGCGCCCTTCTTCATGTTGTCGTGCAGGTGCTCGCGGTAGATGTCGCCCTGCAGCTCGTCCGGGGTGAGCATCATGACGAGGTCGGCCCATTTGGCGGCCTCGGCGACTTCCATCACCTTGAAGCCGGCGGCTTCCGCTTTCTTGGCCGAGGCCGAGCCCTTGCGAAGCGCAATGGCCACTTCCTTGACGCCGGAGTCCTTCAGGTTGAGCGCATGGGCATGGCCCTGGCTGCCGTAGCCGACGATGACGACCTTCTTGCCCTTGATGAGGTTCAGGTCGGCGTCGCGATCGTAATAAACACGCATGGTCGTTTCCTTAGTCGATGGCCAAATCGGCCGGTTAATCAGGCATTTGGGTGAATAGGACCGCCGGTCGCCCGCGAATTTCCGGCGTTGTCTAGAGCATTTTTCCGTTCAGGGGAAACCCGTTTCTGCATGCCGCACTGCGGCATCATACGTCCATGAAGACCGGATAGAGCGAGGCCAGCAGCAGTACCGCCATGACAATGTTGAAAGCCCGGACCGCCCGCCGGGAGGTCAGGATCGGCCGCAGCGCGGTGCCGAACAGGGCCCAGGCGGTGCAGGACAGGATCCCCAACAGCAGGCTCAGCGCCACCTGGATCGCGATGTTCCAGGGATAGGCGGCGATCGCCGCATAGGCCGTGATGGTGCCGATCACCATGACCCAGCCCTTGGCGTTGACCCACTGGAACATGGCCGCGCCCCAGAACGTCATCGGGTGGCCGCCACGGCCATCGGCGTCCGTCGAAGGCGGCTCCGACAGCGCGATATGGGCGGCCAGGTAGATCAGGTAGGCCGCTCCGATATATTTCAGGATCGTCTGCAGCACCGGATAGGCGATGAAGATCGTCCCGAGCCCAAGGCCGACCGCGCCGACCATGAAGGCAAAGCCTATCGTGATGCCCATGATGTGCGGGATGGTCGGGCGGAAGCCGTAGGTCAGCCCCGACGACAGCAGCATGATGTTGTTCGGCCCTGGCGTGAAGAACATCACGGTGGCGAACATCACGAAGGCGATCAGGAGCGAATGCGACATGATGGCCTCACGCGATCTTTGGCAGAACTTGTTTTTTTGAAGCTTGCGGCTGCTTCGACAGCAGCATGATGGCAATGCCGCCGACGACGGTGACCATTCCGGCGAGCCGCAGCGGCCCAAAGGTTTCGCCGAAGACCACGCTCGAGGCGGCCGAGCCGACGAACGGTACCAGCAACGCGAACGGCACCACCTGCGCCGCAGGATAATCCCGCAGCAGCCGCCCCCACAGCCAATAGGCAATACTGGTGGAGATCCCGCCGAGGCCGATCATGCAGATCAGGCCGGTCAGCGACATGTGCGTCAGCGCGTGCCAGGTTGGCAGCGCTCCGTTGCTGACCAGCGTCAGCGTCAACAGGGGGACGGCTGCGACCAGGCACAGCCATGCGAACAGGTCGAACATCGGCACGCCCTGCGCGCGGCGGAGCAGCAGATTGCCGGCCGCGAAGCTAAGCGGCGAGATCATCAGTATAGCGAAGGCACTGATGCTGAAATCGTAACCGACGGTGCCGCAGATCATCAGCAAGCCAGCGGTCGCAACCCCGATGCCGACGGTCTGCCACGCGCCCGGCCGCTCGCGGAACAACAGCGCGGCCAGGCCTATCGTAAACAGCGCCTGGCTCTGCACGATCACGCTGGAAAGACCGACGGGAACACCATGGGCGATAGCAAAGGCCTGGGCAAGAAACTGGCCGAGAAACAGCGTGAAGCTGATCGAGGCCAGCACGCCCCATGAAACCTTCGGCCGCGGCACCAGCAGGCACGGTAATGCGGCGATGGCGAAGCGCAGTGTCGTCATCAACTCCGGCGAAAATTCGTCGAGCGCGATCCGGCTCGCGACAAAGGCAAGCCCCCAGATCACCGCCACCAGGACGGCGATGCAGACATCGGCCGGTTTCATTTTTGGCTCTGTTGGTTCTTGGCTCTGCTGGTCTTGTTAGCTCTGTTGATCCGGCTTTGGTTTGCGCAAGACATAAGTGCCGTGCAGCGGCGCATGGTAGTCGACCGATTCCAGCGTGAAGCCGATGTCGGTCAGCATGCGCTCGATCACCCAGCCAAAGGTCGAATATTCGTCGCGCATATGGGTGACCACGCTGTCGCGCTCGAAATCGTGGTTCTTGATCGAAAAGTCCGCCCACTGTTCGACATTGCGCTCGGTGCCGTCGGGCATGCTGACGAAGACGATGTCGCGCAGGTAGAAATTGGCGCCGGGCTTCAGTGCCGCGTGGATCCGCGCCAGCGCCACCGCCTTCCAGAAATCAGGCAGATGATGCAGCGTGAACTCGCTGACGATCAGGTCATAGGAATTCGGCTGGTAGGCGAAGCTCAGCATGCCGGCCGGCTGGGTGCGGAGCGCCACCTTGCGATCGCGGGCCTGGATGTTGGCGAGCGCCAGCATCGCCGGCGAAATATCGATTGCGTCGACTTCGGCCCCCATCAGCGCCGCCTCGCAGGCCAGCACGCCGTTGCCGCACCCGATATCGGCGACCCGCCAGCCCTTCTGCACGCCGAGCATGTTCAGCGCCGCGCGAGCGCGCTGGTCGCTGTCGTCATGCCGGTCGTAGATCGAGGCGACCGCGGTATCGAGGCCGAGTTGCCGTCTTTGATTGTAGTACCAGTCCCGCGCCAGCATGGTTCACATCCCTTCAGGCCCGCGTCCGATCGCGGCAACGCCGGTGCGCGACACCTCGACAAGGCCGAGGGGGCGCATCAGGTCGATGAATTGACTGATTTTTGCCGAGTTGCCTGTGATCTCGAACACAAAGCTCTCGATCGTGGCGTCGATGACGCGGGCGCGGAAGGCATCCGCCAGCCGCAGCGCCTCGACGCGATGGTCGCCGCCGCCCCGCACTTTCACCATCGCCAGTTCCCGCTCCATGGAGCGGCCGGTGATCGTCATGTCGACGACGCGATAGACCGGCACCATGCGGTCGAGTTGGTGCTTGATCTGCTCGATCACCATCGGCGTCCCCGTGGTGACGATGGTGATGCGGGAGAGATGTTTCTGGCTTTCGGTTTCGGAAACCGTGAGGCTTTCGATGTTGTAGCCGCGGCCGGAGAACAGCCCGATCACGCGCGCGAGCACACCCGGTTCGTTCTGCACGAGAACCGACAGCGTGTGCGTCTCGTTGGGATCGTGGCGCTCTTCCAGGAAGTAGGCCGATGCGGGCTGGTTCATTGTCGTCCCCTCGTCATTCTCCGTTGTCATGCCCGCGAAGGCGGGCATCCAGTACTCGCCGGCGTCTCAGATCGATCGAGAGGCCGCGGCGTACTGGATCGTCCGGTCAAGCCGGACGATGACGGGTGTATTTGTGGTGCGCAGGTTGCCATCTTCTCACACCGCGATCCTGTGCGCGGCGGCGGCTTCCGGCGCTATCCATTTGCGGAACAGATCAAAATCGACATTGCCGCCGGACAGGATCAGGCCGACGCATTTGCCGGCGAGCCTGTCCTTCTCCTGCAGCGCCGCGGCCAGCGGGGCTGCGCCCGCGCCTTCGGCGAGATTATGCGTATCGGTCCAGTAGGCGCGAACGGCCGCGGCGACTTCGTCATCGGTAACCTGCACGATGCGTGAGGCGCCCTTGCGAATGATCGCGAGCGCTTCCGCGACAGGAACGCGCGTGGCCATGCCGTCGGCCAGCGTGTTGCTGGTCTCGGTGGTGACGACCTCACCGGCCGCGAACGAGAGCGCATAGGACGGGGCTTCGGTCGACTGCACGCCGACGATCTCGGTTTTCAGCCCGAGCAGATCGCGTGCCATGATGCAGCCGCAGATGCCCGAGCCCTGCCCGATCGGCACATAGAGCACGTCGAGGTCGGGCGCCGCCCGCAACAACTCGAGCGCGTAGGTCGCGACGCCGCGCACGAGGTCCGGGTGAAACGACGGCACCATGTGCAGGCCGGCGAACTGGGCGTGGCGCGCGGCTTCTTCGGCGGCCGCCTGAAAGTCCTCGCCATGCTCGACCAGCTCGGCGCCGAACGCGCGCATGGCGCGGTTCTTCTCGACCGAATTGCCCCGCGGCACATAGATCACGGCCGGAACGCCATGGCGGCCGGCCGCGAATGCGAGGCTCTGCCCGTGATTGCCGCGCGTGGCGGAAATGATCCCGGGCGTGTTCGGGCGCTCCCGCTTCAGCCGGTCGAGATAGACCAGCCCGCCCCGCACCTTGAAGGCGCCGATCGGCGTGTGATTCTCGTGCTTGACCACGACAGAGGTACCCAGCCGCTGCGCCAACAGCGGCCAGGTATGCGCCGCCGTCGGCGGCACGGCCTGCCGCACGATCTCGTGTGCGCGTTCGAGTTCGGCGAGATCAAACACTTCTCTATCCTCTCCCCCACTCGTCATCCCCGCGCAGGCGGGGATCCAGTATTCCAGAGGCATCCGGGCAGGCCCGAGACGCCGCAGCGTACTGGATCGCCCGATCTAGTCGGGCGATGACAGCGGAAATTGTGGCCGGCGTTCTCACACCCGAATCCTCACACCAGCGCCTTGCCGCCGGCAAAGGCCGCGGCGGTGGCTTCGTCGGTCGCTTCCACCGGCAGCAGCATTTCGTTATGCGCCTTGCCGGACGGAATCATCGGGAAGCAGTTTTCGAGCGTCGCGACGCGGCAATCGAACAGCACCGGGCGCTTGACGCTGATCATTTCCTTCAGCGCGCCGTCGAGATCGCCGGGCTTGATCGCCTGCAGGCCGACGCAGCCGAACGCATCCGCAAGCTTGACGAAATCCGGCAGCGCTTCGGAGTACGAATGCGACAGCCGGTTGCCGTGCAGCAACTGCTGCCACTGACGCACCATGCCCATGTACTGGTTGTTGAGGATGAAGATCTTGATCGGCAGTTCGTACTGAACGGCCGTCGACATTTCCTGCATCGTCATCTGCACCGAGGCGTCGCCGGCGATGTCGATCACGAGGCTGTCGGGATGCGCGACCTGCACGCCGAGCGCGGCCGGCAGGCCGTAGCCCATGGTGCCGAGACCGCCCGACGTCATCCAGCGGTGCGGCTCCTCGAAGCCGAAGAACTGCGCCGCCCACATCTGGTGCTGACCGACCTCGGTCGTGATGTAGGTGTCGCGGCCGCGCGTCGCCGCGAACAGACTTTCGATGGCGTATTGCGGCAGGATGATATCGTTGTTCTTCTTGTAGGCGAGCGAATTGCGCGCGCGCCACACCGCGATTTCCTGCCACCATGCCTTGATGTCGGGCTTTTTCGCTTCCGCCTTGAACACCTGCAGCAGGTCGCCCATCACGTTGGCGGCGTCGCCGATGATCGGCACGTCGACGCGAATGTTCTTGTTGATCGAGGACGGATCGATGTCGATGTGGATCTTCTTCGAGCCAGGCGAGAACGCGTCGACGCGGCCGGTGATGCGGTCGTCGAAGCGCGCACCGATGCACAGCATGACGTCGCAATCATGCATCGCCATGTTGGCCTCGTAGGTGCCGTGCATGCCGAGCATGCCGAGCCAGTTCTTGCCGGACGCCGGATAGGCGCCGAGACCCATCAGCGTCGAGGTGATCGGAAATCCTGTTGCCTCGACCAGGTCGCGCAGCAGCTTCGATGCTTCGGTGCCGGAGTTGATGACGCCGCCGCCGGAATAGATCACCGGCCGTTTGGCCGACGCCAGCAGCGCGACGGCCTTGCGTATCTGCGCCGCGTCGCCCTTGACGCGCGGCGAATAGGAGACGTGCACGTCGGATTTGCGCGGCGGATGGTAGGTGCCGACCGCGAACTGCACGTCCTTCGGCACGTCCACCAGAACCGGACCGGGACGGCCCGAGGTAGCGACATAGAATGCCTCGTGCAGCACCTTGGCCAGATCGTTGACGTCGCGCACCAGCCAGTTGTGCTTGGTGCAGGGACGCGTGATGCCGACGGTGTCGCATTCCTGGAACGCGTCGTTGCCGATCAGATGCGTCGGGACCTGCCCGGTGATGCAGACCAGCGGAATCGAATCCATCAGCGCATCCGTTAGCGGCGTCACCATATTGGTGGCGCCGGGACCTGACGTTACCAGCACCACGCCGGGCTTGCCGGTCGATCGCGCATAGCCCTCGGCGGCGTGGCCAGCGCCCTGCTCGTGCCGCACCAAAATATGCTCGACCTCGCTCTGCTGGAAAATCTCGTCATAGATCGGAAGTACCGCGCCGCCGGGATAGCCGAACAGGTGCTGGACGCCATGATCGATGAGCGCGCGCACGATCATCGCGGCGCCGGTCATCTGGTTCGGATCGTGGCTCTTGTCGGTCATGACGTACTCCTGGCTTGCTCCGGACGCGCTGTTGCCAGCGGCTTCTTCAAGTGTCTGTTTCGGGAAATAAAAAAGGGCCCCAGAGGCCCCATGCACACCGCCTGATTTGGGATGGCCTCAGCCACCCCCGGCGGTGCGCCTGGGTACGCTACGATAAGAAGTTTGGTAATAATATTACGCATTTGAAGGCTCTAACTTACCAAAGATTGCGCCGTTATACCGCCCGATCCCGGGAAGTCAAGGGAAGGACGCTGATAGCGCGATCTTTGCAGCTTAGCGGGGTTCCCGGCGTTCGGCGAGTATTTTTGCGCGTGCCCGAGCGCATGGCTCCCAGTTCACGCGTGCGCGCGGACCAGATCGTACGAGGCTGCCAATGCGTCGATCGGGAGATTCCATTCCCTGCTGATGGTGCGGATCATGTCCAGCGTCAGGGGCCGGATACGATTCAATATTTCAGATGCGCGATTTCGGCCGATCAGGCTGGCCAATTCGGCCTGGGACCTCCCCATGGATTCGATCGCAAATTGCAGCACATCCACTGGATCGCCATGCCTGGCCGCGAAGTGCTCATCTTCGTAAGCCTTGATAAGCATCGACAAAACCTCGAAGCGATCGCCCTCCGCAGTGCCGGGCTCCGGCTCGGATTCGAAATAGCGCGATACTTCACGGATCGCCCAGTCGTAGTCCCGTTCATTACGGAGGGGCTTTACGTCCATCATCACACCGTCTCTGCGTCAATGCCGTCATATTCTGCATGTGTGCCGACAAACTTGATGAGCGCAGTTCTGAACTTGAAGGAAAAGTGGACGACAAGCCTATACTTGTTGCCGCCGATATCGAAGATGGCCCTGTTGTCTCCCACGAAGTCCACATTGTTTCCAAAAGCTCTCTTCAGGTCCGCAGGCCCATTCCACTCGCCCCTGGAAACGATTTGATACCAGGTGCCGAGCGGTCTCTCGGCTTGAGGGTATCGCTCCCAGAAGGTTCGAAGTGCCTTCCTTGCAACTATATTCATAGCCATATCACGTTCCCACCACGGGATCAACCAAAATTCCCACATTGGGAACATCGATAGTGAACAACTAGTTACTTCTTGCCGCACCTCCTGCCCACCCCCGCGCCGCTTCCGGCGCCACCCATTCGAACTCTGTAAGCTGGTGCCGGAACCAGGTGAACTGGCGCTTGGCATAGTGGCGGGTATCGGCGCGGCTGATCTCGGCGGCCTGGTCGCGGGTGATTTCACCGCGCAAATGGCGGATCAGCGCCGGCACGCCGTGGGCCTTCATCGCCGGCAGCAGGGGATCGAGCTTGCGCGCGGCCAACGCCTCGACCTCCTCTAGCGCGCCTGCGGCCAGCATCGCATCGAACCGCGCATCGATCCGGCCGTATAGCTGATCGCGCTCCGGCGCGAGGAACACCGCGGAGAATTCGCTCCGAGGCAGCAGCGGCGGCAGGCCTTCGCGGTGCCAGTCGGTCAGCGCGCGGCCGGTGGCTTCGATCACCTCCAGCGCGCGCGCAATACGGGTGCGATCGCGCGGCTTCAGCCGTTCAGCCGACACAGGGTCCCATCGCTCCAGTTCGGCATGCAGCGCCTCGACGCCATCGTGCTCAAGCCGCGCGCGAACGGCTTCGCGCACCTCGGGGGGGATCGGCGGCACCGCGGACAGGCCACGCGTCAGCGCCTTGAAATATAGGCCGGAACCGCCAACGAAGATCGGCAGGCGCCCCTCCGCGCGCGCCTCCGATAGCACTGTGGCGGCATCCGCCACCCAGGCGCCCGCCGAGTAATTCACCGACGCGTCGACATGGCCGTAGAGCCGATGCGGCACGCGCGCTTCTTCCTCCGCCGTCGGCCGCGCCGTGACGATGCGGAGATCGCGATAGACCTGCATGGAATCGGTGTTGATGACGACGCCCCGGGTCGTTTGGGCAAGCTCCAGCGCCAGCGCCGACTTGCCGCTGGCAGTCGGCCCTGCGATAAGCACGGCCTTGCCCAAAACTGGCGAATTGGTCCGCATGTCCCTGATCGCTACCCTCATTTGCAATCCGGTCAATCCCGCGCTCGACAGCACGATCGTCGACGGCGCGCTGGCCGTTCTTCCCTCGCCCGGAACGGCGCAATGGCTGTTCGACGAAGTCGCGGTCGACATTCCCTTCGACAGCCCGGTCACGGGCCCGGAAGACATCAAGGCGATCGAAAGGCGCCTGCAAGCGGCCCGCGGCGATTTCCCGATCGACATTGTCGTGCAACCTGTCGCGGCCCGGCGCAAGAAACTTTTTCTGGCGGACATGGATTCCACCATGATCGGCCAGGAGTGCATCGACGAACTGGCCGATTTCACCGGCCTGAAGGCGCATGTTTCCGCCATCACCGAACGCGCGATGCGCGGCGAGATCGAGTTCGAGCCGGCGCTGCGCGAGCGTGTCGCGCTGCTGAAGGATATGCCGGTCAGCGTGGTCGACGAAGTACTGGCAAAGCGCATTAAGACAACGCCGGGGAGCCGCGAACTGGTTTCCACCATGCGCGCGAACGGCGCCTGGACCTGCCTGATCTCGGGCGGCTTCACGCTGTTCACCAATGCGGTCGCCGCCAAAATCGGTTTCCAGGAAAACCGCGCCAACGAATTGAAGGTTCAAGACGGCAAGTTCACCGGCGAAGTCACTGAACCGATCCTCGGCCGCGCCGCCAAGCTCGCAACGCTGATCGAGCTTCGCGATTCCTTCGATCTCGACGACATCGACACGCTGGTGACGGGCGACGGTGCCAACGACCTCGGCATGATCGAGGCGGCCGGCCTCGGCGTCGCCTACCACGCCAAGCCCGCGGTCGCCGCCGCCGCCGCCGCGCGGATCGATTACGGCGACCTCACCGCGCTGCTGTATGCGCAGGGGTATCGGCGCGAGGAGTTTGTGGCGGGATAGCAATTCTTGCGTCGTCCCGGCGAACGCCGGGACCCATACCGCGTTGTCCTATCGATAAAGGCAATTTGGCTGACGTTCTCCAAAACAATTGACGCCGCGGCGTATGGATCCCTGCGTTCGCAGGGACGACACTGTCACTTGGAGTAGGCAGCAGGGCCGTGTCGATCTTACCAGCGCCCTACTGCACGCTCAGCGCCACGAAGCGTAGCTCGCCTTCGCCGTTGGCGACCAGCAGCAGGACCGACTTCTTGCCGTCCTTCTTGAGCTGATCGACGCGCTTCTTGATGTCGGCGGCGTTGGTCACCGCTTCCTGCGCCACCTCGACGATGACGTCGCCGGCCGAGAGCCGCTTTTCGGCGGCATCGGAGGCGTTGTCGACGCCGGTGATGACGACGCCCTTCACGCTGTCCTTGATCTTGAACCGGGTGCGCAGATCCTTGCTCAGCGCGGCGAGATCGAGGCCGAGCGCCTTTTGCGTCACCAGCTTCTCCGGAGGATCTTCCTTGGTCCTGGCGGCGGCCTGCTGCACCTTCTCGTTATCCTCGAGGCGGCCGAGCTTGACCTTGCGGGTCTCCTCGTTCCCCTTGCGGATGACCACGACGTCGACCTCCTTGCCGACCGCGGTATCGGCCACGGCGCGCGACAGATCCTTCGGATCCTTGACGTCCTTGCCGTCGAACTTGACGACGACGTCGCCGGGCTCGATGCCGGCCGGCTTTGCCGGGCCCTTGTCGTCGACACCGGCGACCAGCGCGCCGCGGGCGGGCTTGATGTTTAGGCTTTCCGCGATTTCCTCGGTGACCTGCTGGATCCGCACGCCGAGCCAGCCACGGCGCAATTCGCCGAACTGCTGAAGCTGATCGACCACGCGTGACACGGTCTTCGACGGCACCGCAAAGCCGAGGCCGATCGAACCGCCGGTCGGCGAGATGATCAGCGTGTTGACGCCGACCACTTCACCTTCAAGGTTGAACAGCGGACCGCCGGAATTTCCGCGGTTGATGGAGGCGTCGGTCTGGATGTAACTGTCGTAGGGCCCCTGGCTGATGTCGCGGTTGCGCGCCGACACGATGCCGGCCGTAACCGAGCCGCCGAGACTGAACGGATTGCCGATCGCGATCACCCACTCGCCCAGCCGCAGCTTGTCGGATTCGCCGAACTTGACCGCGACCAGCGGCTTCACCGGCTTGAACTTGAGGACCGCGATGTCGGTCTTCTTGTCGACGCCGACCAGTTCGGCCTTGATCTTGGTGCCGTCGTTCATGATCACGTTGATCTCGTCGGCATCGGCGATGACGTGATTATTGGTGACGACGATGCCGGCCGGGTCGATGATGAACCCGGAGCCGAGCGAGTTGGTCTTGCGGCGCTGCATCTCGCCGCTCTTGTCGCCGTCCTTGGGGGCGCCGCCACGCCGGTTCTTGAAGAAGTCGTCGAAGAACTCCTCGAACGGCGAGCCCGGCGGCAATTGCGGCATCGCTTCCCTGTTGCCGCCGCCGCCCTTGGCCTCGACATTCTGCGAGGTCGAGATGTTGACGACGGAGTCGATCACCTTCTCGGCGATGTCGGCGATGCCGTCCGGTCCGCGCGCACTGACCGGCGCTGCCGCCAGCATGCCGGCGGCACTGAACGCGATGGCAATCCCGATCACGCGCAGGCGACTGGTCAAGGCGGGTCTGGCACCGATCATGTCATCTTGTCTCCAAAAGGGGTCGAGATTGCCTCCACAGTGCGCCTGAACGGGTCCGAGGCGCAAGCATTTGCACCGGGAATTTCCGCAAAAAGCTGGTTTCCGGCGGCTCACGATTTCGTTGACGCCACAGCCATTTGTGGGGGTCGGTTGCCGTCATTCCGGGGCGCGAAGTGAACCCTGAATCTCGAGATTCCGGGTCTGGTCCTTCGGACCATCCCCGAATGACTGCGAAATGCCTACCGCCGGACGAACCAGATCAGCAGCAATCCCACCACGGCCGATCCGATACCGACGATACGCAAAATATTGTCCGGCGTGGCCAGCGCACTCTTCATGGCCCGGCGCATCCAGGCCGGGCTTGCCGCGAACATCAGGCCTTCGAGGACGAACAGGATTCCGAGGCCGATGAGGAAGTCGGCAAACGCAATGGACCTCATCGGACAACACCCCCCGTTTGTAAGCGCTTTTTATTTGACGGAGGCGACGCGGAGCCCGCGTCGCCTCGATAACTTCAGAGTGCAGCCGTCCGGACGTTACTGCTTCGGCGCCGCTGCCGCTGCCGCCGCCGGCGGATAACCCGACGGATTGGCAAAGAAGCGGAAGAACTCGGAATCGGGCCGCAACAGGAAGCGGGTGTCGTTGGACCGAAGCCCGGTCTCATAGGCCGACATCGAGCGGTAGAAGGCAAAGAAATCCGGATCCCTGCCATAGGCTTCGGCAAACAGCCGGTTGCGTTCGGCGTCGCCGACGCCGCGCGTCTGCTCGGCGGTCGAATTGGCTTCGGCGATGATGACGGTCGCCTCGCGATCGGCCTTGGAGCGGATTTCCTGCGCCTTCTGGCCGCCCTGGGCGCGGAACTCGGCGGCCTCGCGCTGCCGCTCGGTCTGCATCCGCTGATAGACCGCCTGGCTGTTCTGCTCCGGGAGGTCGGCGCGGCGGATACGCACGTCAACCACCTGGATGCCGTACTGGTCGGCCTCCCGATCGAGCTGGTCCCGGATGCGCGTCATCAGCGCATCGCGTTCGTCACGAACGACGTTGATGAACGTGACTTCACCCAGCACGCGCCGCAACGCCGCGTTCAGCAGCGTCGTGAGCTGAAGGTTGGCGGCTTGAATCGAACCGATGCTTTGATAGAAGCGCAGTGCATTCTTGATGCGATAACGGGCGAAAGCATCGACCACCAGCCGCTTCTGATCCGAGGCGATGACTTCCTGTGACGGATTTTCCAGATCGAGAATGCGCTTGTCGATCGAGATCACGGTGTCGATGAACGGCGCCTTGAAGTTCAGACCGGGTTCGGTGACGACGCGCACGGGCTCGCCGAGCCGCACCACCAGCACCTGTTCGGTCTGCGCGACCGTGAAGACCGAACTGTAGCCGACGATGATGACGACGAACAGCAGGATCAGGGCGACGACGCCTGCAACGGGGGACTTCATCGGGTGCCTCCCTGCTGCTGGCTGGTGGTGGCGGGCGGCGCCGGTGGACGCCGCGGCGTCAGTTCACTGAGCGGCAGATACGGCACCATGCTGCTCTGCGCACCGTTGCCGCCGTCATAGACCAGCTTCTCGGAACCGCCGAGAATCCGTTCCATCGTCTCCAGATAAAGCCGTTGTCGCGTCACGTCGGGCGCCTTCTTGTATTCGTCGTAAACCTTCTGGAAGCGCGCGCTCTGGCCCTTGGCCTCGGCGACCGCCTGTTCCTTGTAACCTTCGGCGACCTGCAGGATCTGTGCGGCGCGGCCGCGCGCGTCGGGGATGACGCGGTTGGCGTAGGTCTGCGCCTCGTTCTGCAGCCGTTCGAAGTCGGCACGCGCGGCCTGCACGTCGCGGAATGCATCGATCACCTGCGCGGGCGGATCGACCTTCTGCATCTGCACCTGCGTGATCTGAATGCCGGCGCCGTAGCTATCCAGCGTCTTCTGCATCAGTTCCTGCACGCTCGCTTCCGTCGTGGTGCGGGCGCCGGTGAGGATCGGCTGGATCTGCGAACGCCCGATCACCTCGCGCATCGCGCTTTCGGCCACCGCCTTCACGGTGCCTTCGGGGTTCTGGATGTTGAAGAGATAATTGCCGACGCCGTCGGGCTTGATGCGCCACAGCACGGTGAAGTCGACGTCGACGATGTTTTCGTCGCCGGTCAGCATCAGGCTTTCTTCCGGAACGTCCCGCATGGTGCGGCCCCTCCGCGCCGGGTCATCGATCAGCGACATGCCGATCGAGAGGGTGGAGACGCGCAACGCCTTTGGCAGCAGCACGGTCTCGATCGGATACGGCAGGTGATAGTTCAGACCGGGCTGCACGGTGCGTACATGCTTGCCGAAGCGCAGCACGACGCCGAGTTCTTCGGACTGCACACGGAAGAACCCGGACAAGCCCCAGATCGCCAGCGCGCCGATCAGGACCAGTGCGATGCCCATGGTGCTGAAATGACCGCCCGGCAGAAGCTGCTGCAGCCGGTCCTGGCCGCGCCGCAGAAGGTCTTCGAGATCCGGTGGTCTCGGCCCGGCCGATTGCGGTCCCGAGCCCCACGGCCCCTTGGGACCTGAGCCCCATGGGCCCCCGCCTTGATTCTTCCACGGCATATAAAACTCTCCTCCGCTTGGCCCGGATCCGCCTGTTGGCAGGGTGCCCAGCCTCGCATATCCGCCCGGCTTTATAGGGGACCGCTAGGCCCCTTACAACGCAAGCTTCCGGCACGAAGGAGCTATGCTCGACGCCATATTTGTCAATGCAAACATTGGCTAGCGCGGTTAACGCTAATGGCGCCGACGATATGTCACATAGGAGAAGTCGGCACTGTCGTCGGGACCAGCCGGATTCCGTACCCGCGCCACCTCCTCCCATGCCGCCGGGTCGATTGCGGCAAGGTGTGTGTCGCCCTCCGGCCGGGCGTGCACTTCGGTGATTTGCAGGCGGGTGGCTGAGGCCATCCACTGCGCATAAATACCCGCGCCGCCTATCACGGCGATCTCAGTGGCGAAACGCCGCAGTGCGTCACCATGTGCAACCGCGCGGGCACTCTCGAACGACGTCGTGACGACGGCGCCGTGGGCCCGGTAATTCGGATCACGCGTCACGACGATGTTGGTCCGGCCCGGAAGCGCCCGGCGCAGCGATTGGAAGGTCTTGCGTCCCATCACCACGGGCTTGTTCAAGGTGATCGCCTTGAAGCGTTGCTGATCCGATTTCAGGCGCCAGGGAATTGCATTGTCGCGCCCGATGACGCCATTCTCGGCGACGGCGACGACGAGAACGATTTCCATCACCGCCCTCCTTGCGCCAGCGCCGTCAGCGCCGGACCACCGACCCGGCAGACCGTCCACTCGTCCATAAGCACCGCACCGAGCGATTTGTAGAATTCAATCGACGGCGTGTTCCAGTCGAGCACCGACCATTGCAGCCGCGACCAGCCGTTGGCGATGCATTGGTTTGCCAGATGCACCAGCAGCGCCTTGCCGATGCCCTTGCCGCGCAGCGCCGGGCGGACGAACAGGTCCTCCAGATAGATTCCGGCGCGCCCGTTGAAGGTGGAAAAATTGACGAACCAGACCGCGAAGCCCACGGCCTCGCCGTTCCACTCCGCGACCTCGCAAAACAGGCGCGGATTGGCGCCGAACAGCTCGGAATCGAGGTCGGCTTCGGTGGCCTCGACTTCGTGCAGCAGCTTTTCGTATTCAGCGAGTTCGCGGACGAACGACAGCACAAGTCCCGCTTCGCCCGGACGCGCGCGGCGGATGTTGAGAGACATCAATCCCTCACACCGCTGCTCATACAGCCACCTCGGCCTTGATGTGCGGATGCGGGTCGTAGCCTTCGAGCGCAAAATCCTCGTAGCGGAACGCGAAGATATCCTTCACATCGGGATTGATCTTCATGACCGGCAGCGGCCGGGTCGGCCGCGTCAGTTGCAGCCGCGCCTGTTCGAGATGGTTCAAATAGAGATGCGTGTCGCCGAACGAGTGCACGAAATCGCCGGGCTTCAGCCCCGTCACCTGCGCCACCATCATCGTCAGCAGCGAGTAGGAAGCGATGTTGAAGGGTACGCCGAGGAACACGTCGGCCGAACGCTGATAGAGTTGGCAAGACAGCTTGCCGTTGGCGACGTAGAACTGAAACAGGCAGTGACAGGGCGGCAGCGCCATCTTGTCGACGTCGGCCGGATTCCACGCGCTCACAATCAGCCGCCGTGAATCCGGGTTGCGCTTGATCATGTCGATGACGTTGGAGATCTGGTCGATGCTGCGCCCGTCCGGCGCCGGCCAGGAACGCCACTGCGATCCATAGACGGGACCGAGATCGCCGTTGGCGTCGGCCCATTCGTCCCAGATCGAGACGCCGTTGTCCTTGAGGTATTTGATGTTGGTGTCGCCGGCGAGGAACCACAGCAATTCGTGCACGATCGCCTTCAGCGGCAGACGCTTGGTGGTCAGCATCGGAAAGCCGGCCGACAGGTTGAAGCGCATCTGGTGGCCGAAGATCGACAGCGTGCCGGTGCCGGTGCGGTCGTGCTTCTCCGCGCCGTCGCTCAGGATTCGTTCGAGCAGATCGTGATACTGGTTCATGGCTGGCGTTTCGAGCCTTCTGGGGAACGCGAATTTAGCGGCCGGGATAGCCTATCGACACGCCGATTCGGCTTCCCGCGCCGATTATACCCGGAAAAATGATCATTCCTGGCACAAACGAAAAGGGGCGGAACCTGCGTCCCGCCCCTCCCCCATCACGTTGATGATGTGGGTTTAATTCACCGCCTTCAGCACCGGGGTCCACTTGGCGATTTCATTCTTCACCAGGGTTCCCAGCGAGGCCGGCGTCCGCTCCGCCTTGCCCGGGATCACGCTGCCGAGATCGAGCAGTCGCTTGCGCACGCCCTCGTCATCCAGCGCCTTGACGACCGCCTCGTTCAGCTTGGCGACCACTTCCGGCGGCGTGCCCTTTGGCGCGAAAATCGCGTTCCAGGCCTGCGCCTGGAAGGCCGGCAGTCCGGCCTCGGCTGTGGTCGGAACATTGGGCAGGGATGGATTGCGCTCCGGTGTCGCTATTGCATAGGCCTTGATCGTGCCACCGTTGATCTGCGGCACGGCGTTGACGATCTGGTCGCACATGTAGTCGACCTGCCCCGCGATGAGCGCATTCATCGCCGGACCCGTGCCGTTAAAGGGAACGCCGATCGGCTTGACCCCGAGCACCGAGTTCAGCAACTCGCACGATACGTTGGAGACCGAGCCAACGCCGGCATGCGCGGCGTTGACCTTGCTTTCGTTCGCCTTGACGTAGGCGATGAATTCCTTGAGGTCCTTTGGCGGGAAATCCTTGCGCGCCAGGATCAGGATCGGCGTTCCCGCGAGCAGCCCGACCGGTTCGAAATCCTTTTCCGGATGATAGGCGAGCTTGGGATAGAGCGGCACGGAAGCCGCATGCGTACCCATATGCCCGGTGATCAGCGTATAGCCGTCATTGGCGGCCTTCGCCGCGCGCGTGGTGGCGGTGGTGCCGCCGGCGCCGACCACGTTCTCGATGATGATGGCCTGACCGAGCGTCTGCGCCATATGGGCGGTGACGATGCGCGCGATCACATCGGTCGGGCCGCCTGCCGCGAACGGCACGATCATGGTGATGCTGCGCGTCGGATAGGTCTGAGCCTGCGCCTGCGCAGAAATTGCAAGTCCGGCGAGCACAGCTAGACAACCGCTCGCCAGGGAGCGTCCATACCATTTCATGGTTAAGTTCCTTCAGCCCTTGGAGAAATGCCGGCTCTCCCAAGCCGGCATGTGCCAGTCATATCAGTTCACGCGAAGTCAACCAGACTGCAACCTGCGGCGCACCGCCGCAGGTCAGTTCTCGGATTCGACGAACACCTCGTCGCGCTTCTTGCGCAGCGCCGGCAGCACCGTCAGGATCAGCAGTCCAGCCGCAATCGCCATCAATACCGCGGACAGGGGACGCGTCACGAACACCGACCAGTCGCCGCGCGAGATCAGAAGCGCCCGGCGCAGGTTCTCCTCCATCAGCGGTCCGAGCACCATGCCCAGCAGCAGGGGCGCGGGCTCGAAATCGTGCTTGATCAGCCAATAGCCGATCAATCCGAATATGCCTGCGATGACGACGTCTGTCGGTGCGTTGTTCACCGAGTAGATGCCGATACAGCAGAAGATCACGATCGACGGGAACATCAGGCGATACGGCACGCGAAGCAGCCGCACCCAGATGCCCACCAGCGGCAGGTTGATGATCAGCAGCATCAGGTTGCCTATCCACATCGAGGCGATCATGCCCCAGACGAGTTCGGGTTGCTTCTGCATCACCTGCGGACCCGGCACGATGCCATGGATGGTCATCGCACCGACCATCAGCGCCATCACCGCGTTCGGCGGAATGCCGAGCGTCAAAAGCGGGATGAACGAGGTTTGCGCGGCGGCATTGTTCGCGCTTTCGGGCGCTGCGACGCCCTCGATCGCACCGCGGCCGAACTTCTGGGGCGTCTTCGAGATTTTCTTCTCAAGCGTATAGGCCGCGAACGAGGCGATGACGGCGCCGCCGCCTGGCAGGATGCCGAGGATCGATCCAAGCACGGTGCCGCGCCCTATCGCCGGCGCCGCGTCCTTGAGATCCTTTGCCGTCGGCATCAGGCCGGAGACCTTCTGCTGAACCAGTTGGCGGTCGCTTTCGCCGCCGGCGTCGAGATTGCGGATGATCTCCGCAAAGCCGAACAATCCCATCGCCAGCGTAGCAAAGCCGAGACCGTCAGCCAGTTCGGGAATGTTGAAGGCCATTCGCGAGGCGCCGGTTTCGATGTCCGATCCCACCATCGACAGCAGCAAGCCGAGCACGATCATCGCGATCGCCTTGAGCACAGAGCCCTTTGCCAGCACGACGGCGAAGATCAGGCCGAGCACCATCAGCGAGAAATATTCGGCGGGCCCGAACGCCAGCGCGAGCTTGGTGAGCGGCGCGCCCAGAACGGCGATGAGCACGGTAGCGACGCAGCCGGCGAAGAACGAGCCGATGGCGGCGATCGCCAGCGCCGGACCGGCGCGGCCCTGCTTGGCCATCTGGAAGCCGTCGAGCGCCGTGACCACCGACCCCGCCTCGCCGGGAATGTTGACCAGGATCGAGGTGGTCGAGCCGCCATACTGCGCACCATAGTAGATGCCGGCCAGCATGATCAGCGCGCCCACGGGCGGCAGACCGAAGGTGATCGGAAGCAGCATCGCCACGGTGGCGATGGTGCCGATGCCCGGCAGCACGCCGACCAATGTGCCGACCAGCGCGCCGATCAGGCACAACAGGATGTTGACAGGGATCGGGATCGAAGCGCCGCCAAGAAACGCCGGCGTCCACTGCACGAACTGGAAAACGACACCGAAGCCGAGCCCGAGATTTGAAAAGATATCTCCCATCGTACCCTCAACGGATCAGGAATGTCGGCAGGAGCTGCAAAGGCAGTCCGAGCGCGTAGGGAAACAAAAGGGCGCAGAACGTCGTCAGGCAGACGCCGACGATCAGCGTCTCAGTCCAACGGGTCTCATGCGTACCGCATGCGGCGATCAGGAAGCTTGTCATCGCAGCGAAGATCATTCCCATCGGTCGGATCGTGAGCGCGAAAGAAAGAATCGCGAGCGACACAAACAGCGGTCCTCGCCAGTGATATTTCGCAAGGTGCTGGCCTTCAGTCAAAACGCCGACGAGCGCTATGGCGGCGCCCAATCCCAGCAGCAGAAGGCCGAACATCCGCGGCGCGGTGCCGGCGCCGAACGAAAAACCGCGCATGCCCTGCAGGTCGCTTGACGCCCAGAGGGCGAACAACGCGATGACCATCAACGCGATTCCGCCGATAAAATCCTGCGGTCCGCGAACCCATTTCGGCATAATAGATTTGACCGGCGCTTGGCCCGGCGTAGCACTCATGAATCTCACTCCCCCCAAAGGCGGGGCTTCTCGCCCGTTGCTTGGATAACCTGTACCAGTCTGTATCCGTGTCCCGGAAACTGCCTAGCGAGTTTCCTCGGACAACGCCAGCAAAACCCAAAGCGCCCCTTTCCGGGAATATATCCTGACGTGGATGGCGACAGGCGCGCCGAAATTGGCACCTCCGTGCCTGGCGTACTCCCTCCTCGGCAAGCCGTGCAGCGAAGCCATCCTTCGCAACCTTCGCGGCTCATCGCGCCGGCGATACCCGCGACCGGATACGTCGCGTGCCCTTGGCAATCATGACCACGAGCCGGCCACAATCAGCCCACCGGCCAGCCGCTCCTGAGGGCAAGACCGGGCTGGCTTGGCGGCGAATGTCCGGCCAAAGTTGCGGCAGCGCGAGGAACGCCGGTTCCTCGCAATTCGGGAACGTTCCGTAGCCATCCAATTCGCCCTGTCCCCGCCGGCGACCCTATTTTTCTTCAGACTTGCACCCTATATTAGGGGTGCCGGTCCGCCGGCTATGGAAATAAATGGCCGTCGCAATAAACCATTCGGACCCGGGGGCAGTACCCGGCGCCTCCACCCAAGCCCACCCTGGCGGGTTTCGGCGGGGGCGAAACAGGATCGACGAGGGCGTAAAGGGCGAGTTTTTCTCGGTATGGTTCCGCCGTTATCGGGCTATGCAATAGTTGCAAACGACAACTATGCTCCGGTTGCTCAGGCTGCGTAACGCAGTTTGAAAGACCAAGTCTAAAGTCCTGGTGGGTTAAGCTCCGCTAGGCGGGGTTCGGAGGCACCTGGCAACAGAAGCCTCCACTCATTTTCTTTGTATTTTCCGCCCGGCAAAGGGGTTCTGCCGCAAATTCGATCCGTCTCGCTGCTGACCTCCGGCCCGCGCCGGAGTACGATGGCGCAAAAGGGCGAGTCGGGGGACCGGCGGCCATCATTGAACGTACAGGACCACCATGGCGACCGATCATATCCGTTATGACGTGCTGGCGCGCGACGCGTTGCGCGGGGTGCTCCGCCGCGTGCTGACCGACGCCGCCGAACACGGTCTGCCCGGCGAGCATCATTTCTTCATCACCTTTCTGTCCACCGCCGATGGCGTGAAGCTGTCGCCGCGGCTGCTCGCGCAGTATCCAGAGGAGATGACGATCATCCTGCAGCATCAGTTCTGGGATCTGGTGGTGACCGAGGATCGTTTCGAGGTCGGCCTGTCGTTTGGCGGCATTCCGGAGCGGCTGGTGGTTCCGTTCGCGGCGATCAAGAGCTTCCTTGATCCGTCCGTCCAGTTCGGACTGCAGTTCGAGCCGTCGGAAGCCGTGTCCGAAGCACCGGCGGCAAAGCTCCCCACCGTTCCCGCTGCCCCCGCCCTGCCCGTCGCCGCGCCGACACCGGCCGCCGAGAGCAAGGATGAGCCGGAAAAGGCGAGCGAGGGCGCGGAAGTGGTGCGGCTGGATCGCTTTCGCAAGAAGTAATCCAGGCGCGAGAAAATCCGTGACGCTGTAGGGTGCGCGTTCTGCCACTTCACAGCGCAACGGATTTTACGCATGGCTCGAACGAACTCTCAAAACAAATCTACCCGCAGCGAGAACGACAGTTTCGGTCCGATCGACGTTCCCGCCGATCGCTATTGGGGCGCGCAGACCGAACGCTCGCGGCAGAACTTCAAGATCGGCCAGGACCGCATGCCGATGCCGATCGTCCATGCGCTCGGCATCGTCAAGCTCGCCTCCGCGCAAACCAACCGGGAACTCGGCCTGATCGATGCGCGCCGTGCGGGCGCCATCACCCGCGCCGCCCGCGAAGTGATCGAGGGCAAGCTCGACGATCATTTCCCACTGGTGGTCTGGCAGACCGGCTCCGGCACCCAGACCAACATGAACCTCAACGAGGTGATCGCCAACCGCGCCAACGTACTGCTCGGCGGCAAGCTCGGCGCCAAGGAGCCGGTGCATCCGAACGATCACGTCAACATGAGTCAGTCGTCGAACGATTCATTTCCGACGGCGATGCATATCGCGGCGGCGCAAGGCATCGTGGCAAACCTGATCCCGGCATTGAGCGAATTGCATCGCGAGTTGCGCAGAAAGGAGAAGGCGTTCGCTAAGATCGTCAAGATCGGGCGAACCCATACGCAGGATGCGACCCCGCTGACGCTGGGACAGGAGTTCTCCGGCTATGCGGCGCAGGTCGAGCTTGGAATCGCGCGGCTGCGCACCGCGGTGAAGGAACTGTTCCCGCTGGCGCAGGGCGGGACCGCTGTCGGCACCGGCCTCAACTCGAAGCCGGAATTCGGCAAAAAGTTCGCAAGGGAGGTCGCCAAGCTTACCAAGCTTCCCTTCACCACCGCGCCGAACAAGTTCGAAGCGCTCGCCTCCAACGACGCCTATGTGCTGGTTCACGGCGCGATCAACTCCGTCGCCACCGGGCTGTTCAAGATCGCCAACGACATTCGCCTGCTGGGGTCGGGCCCGCGCTCCGGCCTCGGTGAATTGATCCTGCCCGAAAACGAGCCAGGCTCGTCGATCATGCCCGGCAAGGTCAACCCGACCCAATGCGAAGCGATCACCATGGTCTGCTGCCAGGTGTTCGGCAACCAGACCACCATCACGGTCGCCGGCAGCCAGGGACACTTCGAATTGAATGTTTACAAACCGGCATTGGCATATTGTATGATTAATTCCATTCAGTTGCTGTCGGATGCGGCCCGCTCGTTCACGGAACATTGCGTGGTGGGAATACGCGCCGACGAAAAGCGAATTCGTGATTTGATGGAGCGCTCGCTGATGCTGGTCACCGCGCTCGCTCCGAAGATTGGATACGACAACGCGGCGAAGGTCGCAAAGACGGCGCATGCGCGCGGAACCACGTTGAAGGAAGAAGCCGTGCGGTTGGGCTTTGTGAGCGCGGCCGAGTTCGAGCGCCTGGTGCAGCCGGACAAAATGACACACCCGGGGTAACTCACTCCGGGAAACTACGGATACGCGGATTTAATTATGGATCATAACCCCTAAAGAATTAGGGTGATCATCTATCGCCATCGCGGCGACGCATGGTACGAGCAGGTATTATTCGGTTTTCGCAGAGCGGAAACATTTTTTTTGATGCTATCAGAGAACATTACACGGGGATTCTGCATGACCATCCAGTTTGCTCTCGCAACGCGCAACGACATTTTTCCGGCCAATGAATCGTCTTGCCTTCGAGACGCCGGATGATGGAGGCCAGCATGGGCGATGTGGTCAACCTCAAGCGATTCAAGAAGCGAAGCGAGCGAGAACAATCGGCCATGCAAGCGGACGCCAACCGCGCGCGCCATGGCCGGACCAAAGCCGAGCGCGCACGCGATCAGCAACAGAAGGATCGCGCCGGCGAACTTCTTGACCAGCACAGAATTGATGACGGAGACGCATCATGAAGTCGCCAGTCGTCAAACGCTCGATCGTGGTCGCGGGTCACAAGACCAGTGTCAGCCTCGAAGAGGCCTTCTGGAACGGCATGAAGGAAATCTCGGGCCTGCGGAACATGACGCTGTCCGAACTGGTCGGCGAGATCGACGGCAACCGCCAGCAGGGAAATTTGTCCTCGGCGATCCGTCTTTTCGTGCTCGACTATTTCCGCACGCGCGCCATGCCGCCTCCGGCGGCGCCGGACGGACCACGGCCGCAGGCCTGATCTTCGCTCGAGGCGCGTGCATCACGAAGCGCGCCGGACTGCCGGCACGCCTTGACGCTGGGTACTCAATAGTCGAGTCGTGCCGGGCTTCGCCGCGGCAACTGCGCCGCGCGGCACGCCCTGGACGAACAAGCGCAATGCAGATAATCGATCGCTGACTTCCGTCACGAAGAGCAAGCCGGCAGCAGCCGGCGAACCCGTCACCGAGAGTTCCTGGAGAGAGAAATGGACATCGCAAAGCTGACCGCTCCGCGACCCCTGTCCATTTCGGAAGTTCTCCATGGCTGCCTTTCTCATTCTGGATTCCATCTCCCTCTCCACGCCTGACGGACGGTCCCTGTTCGATGGATTGACTTTCGCCCTCGGGCGCGAGCGCATCGGCGTCGTCGGCCGCAACGGCTGCGGCAAATCCACCCTGCTGCGGCTGGTCGCCGGCGACATCGAACCGTCGGGCGGATCGCTGCAGCGCATCGGCAGGATCGGCATGCTCGCGCAACTGGTCGATGAGCGTCTAGCGGCCGGCGAGGCGCTCGGCGTCGCCGACGAACTCGCGCGTCTGCACCGGATCGAAGGTGGCGAAGGTTCGCTCGACGACGCCGCGGATGCGGACTGGACGCTGCCGGCAAGGATACAGGCCGCGCTGATTGACGCCGGCCTGCCGTCGTTGCCGCTGCATCGTCCGATGATCTCGCTGAGCGGCGGCGAACGAACCCGCGTCGCGCTGGCGCGGCTTTTGATCGAAGCGCCGGACGTGCTGCTGCTCGACGAGCCCACCAACAACCTCGACGCCGACGGACGGCGAGCGGTCGCGCAGCTGTTCGAACGCTGGCAGGGTGGCATCCTCGTCGCCAGCCACGACCGCGCGCTGCTGGAGCGCGTCGACCGCATCATCGAACTGACGCCCGTCGGCGTCGCCATGTTCGGAGGCGCGTGGCCGGCCTTTGCCGAAGCGCGCGAGGCCGCGCGCGACCGCGCCGAAGCCGACCTCGATCACGCAACGGACGCCTTGCGCAATACGGAACGCACGCTTCAGAAAGCGCGGGAGAAGAAGTCGCGGCGCGACAAGGCCGGCCGTGCCTGGCGTGCCAAGGGTATCGAAGACAAGATGTTCATGGACCGCGAGAAAGAGCGCGCCGAGAACAGTGCCGCGCGCGAAAGCCGTCTCGCCAGCCGCCTGATCGGCGAGCGCACCGAGGCGCTGGAGGCCGCGCGCGCCCGGGTCGAAATCCTGACGCCGCTTGCGATCGATCTGCCGCGGAGCAATCTGCCTAGCGGCCGCGAACTGCTGGGCTTCAAGGATGTGGCGATGGCCTTCGGCGAGCGCCGCCTGTTCGGGCCGCTCTCGTTCGATGTCCGCGGACCCGAGCGGATCGCGATCCGCGGCGCGAACGGCTCCGGCAAAACCACATTGTTTCGCCTGATCACCGGCGAACTCGCGCCTTCGCGCGGCGAAATCGACCGCCGCACTGACCGCATCGCCGTGCTCGACCAGCATGTCAGCCTGCTCGATCCGCGCGTGAGCATTCTCGACAATCTGCGCCGCCTCAATCCGGAGCTCACCGCGAACGAGGCCCATGCGGCGCTGGCGCGGTTCGCCTTCCGCAACCGCGCGGCACTGCAGATCGCGGGCACGCTGTCGGGCGGCGAGCGGCTGCGCGCGGGAATGGCCTGCGTGTTCGCGCGACCGCAACCGCCATACCTGCTGCTGCTGGACGAGCCGACCAACCATCTCGATATCGCGTCGATCGAGGAACTGGAAAACGCGATTGCATCATTCGACGGCGCGCTGATCGCGATCAGCCATGATGACGCGTTTCTGCGCGCGATCGGAATCGAACGGGAGATCGTGCTCTGAAGGCGGCCTCTAATTGCTGTTCTGGAGCGGCGGCCGCGGCGGATTGGCGACCTGCGGAGTCAGCGCGAGCGGCGGCCTGGGTCTCGGTCTCGCGGCGCCCGGCGCGGGCTTGACGTCGATCGGCGGCGGCAGTGGCGCAACCTGCCCGGAGATCGACGCCGGCGGCGTCGGCGTGGACGGCCCATTGGCCAAGGGCGGCGTCACAGGTCCGCGCGGGCCCGCCTTCTGTTTCGCCGGAGGCCGACGTTGGCCGGGCACCGGCACCTGCACCGCGCTGGGCGGGGGCGTTATTTCCAGAGGCGCTTGCCCCTCGATGGCTGGCAGCGATATCGGCGCCGGCATCGGCGGCGGCGGTTCGCCGCGTTCGATGGCGTCGAGCCTTCGGGTCTCATAATCGATCGCCCGCACCGAGAGCCAGGATGAAAGCCCCGTGACGTCGACGCTGCGCGTGAGCGCATCAGGCGTCCCGGCCGCGAACAATTGAATCTCCGGGCGGCCGGTCGTGGCCGTCAGGGAGATTGCGGCGCGGATATCGGCCTGGTCGGCCGGAATGTCATAGCCGCCGGAGACGATGGCCCGCACACCCGTGGCATCGAGCGTGGTGGCGCCGACGCGAAGCCGGCCATCCCGGATGGTGAACGGAATTTGCGCCGACGGTATCGCGAGTACGCCGGCCAAAAGTGCGGGCTCGACGATCTGCTTTAGCCGGGTATCGTCCTTCACCTGCCCGCCGTCGCTGGCGCGGACCGCCACCTCGAACGCGCGCAGATCGAGGCCGGCGAATTTCGCCTGCTCCAGCGTCAGCGTGCCGCTGCCGGACAGCGCGCCCGCCAGCGCGGACGCGCTGCGGCCCTGGCTGGTCAGCGTCATCTGCATGGAGGCGCGGCCCGCAGGCATGGCAAGGTTGCGATATCGCAGCGCCGTGCCGTCGACGCCGGCGAACTCGACACGGGCGTTCAGATTGATTCCGTTCGCGCCCGGCCTCGCATCGATGTTCGCGGTGACTTCGCCGCCGCCGATCCTGCCTTTGACGGAATCGAATGTCAGCGACCGGCCCTCGCTCTTGACGATCCCGCTCACCGGCTGGAGTTCGCTGCCACCCGGCAGCAGCCCCCGCAATGCCTGAAACGCAACCTGGCCGCGCCAGCCCTTCATAAAGCCGGCGCCGAGCGGCTCGGCGGCATCATGTCCGGCCGCGCCAAGCGCCAGGGCAAATGCCGGTGCCAGCGCAAGCTGGTCGGCGCCGATTTCGCCCTCGATGTTTTTCTCCTGGCCCAGCGTGACCGCGAGACGTCCGCGCAGCCGCGAACCGGCGATGCTGCTGTCGAGATCGTCGAATGTCAGGCTGGTGCCCGCCAGCGTGATGCGCGAGGACAGGCCGATATTCTGCGCCAGCGCATCTCCCTGCTTGAGGTCGAGCAGCGGCCCGAGGTCGGCGCTGCGGACTTTCAGGCTGAGACTGGCCTTGGCCTCCGGTGCCCATGGTTCGGCGGCGCCATCCGCATCGGCATCCAATCCCGTTCCCGATATCCTTGCCTTGAGCCGCAACGGCGCACCCCATGCGCCCGTCGCGGTGCCCTCGAACTGGGCCGGGCCTTCACCGGCTGCGACGGTTCGATCGAGGCCAAGCAGCGCGACCAGGGCGCGGCCCTGTGCGGAATACACTTTCGTCTCGATCCCGACCTCGCTGCGCCCGAGCGCTACGAGATCAAACCCATGAATCGCCGCAATGGCCGGCTCGGCGGTGATGACGGCCATGCCCTCGAACTGCGGCGCTTCGAGATCGACAACGGCGCGCGCATGGGCGCGGTCGGGCTTGCGGGCGTTTTTGTCGACGTCGAGCGTCAGTTTCAGGCTCGCCGGGCCCGGGCTCGTCCCCATCGCGTCGATCCGCGCGGCCAGCGATGGCGCGAACGGGGAGATCAAGGCGGTCATCCGGCCAAGCGACGCGGCGCTGGTATCGAGCGCGAGCTTTCCGACCGCGTTGACGCGGTCGAAATTGCCCGTGCCTTCCAGCGTCACGCTATCGGGCTGGCCGATTTTCAGTTGGTCGAGCGACAGTATCTTCGGCGAATAGCCGAGTTTGACGAGCAACGGCCGCAGTTCCTGGCCGGCCGAAATGGCACGGCCGACCTCGAGCGAAAGCTGCCCTTCGTCAGGCCACTCGCCTTGCGGTCCTGCCAGGGAACGCACGAGGGCCGTGGCGGCATCGAGATCGAGCTGCGCTGCCTTCAAGTCGGCGGAGATCCGCGACCCGCTGCCCGTCTGGCGGTGCGACACCGCAACATTCCCTTCGACGGTGCCGCCATCGATCTCGGCCTTCATGGCGCCGATGGCAAACCCGTCGGGCGCGACGGTGACGTCGCCTTGGAACCGCAGCGGCTTCTGGCTGCGATAGCCGATGTCTCCTCGACCCTGCAGCCAGGTCATCAGCGCATCGGGATCGGCCGATTCGATGTTGAGTGCGGCCTTGAAGCGATCCGGCGCCGCACTTTGCATGCCTCCCTCGCTCAGCAAGACCTTGGTCGCGCCGGGCGCACGGAACTCCAGCCGGTACGCCCGCCATGATTGCGCATCACCGTGCAGTTCGGCCGCGATGTCCTGCAGCGGACGGCCGCCCAGCATGACCTGCTCGGAAGCGAATTCGATCTGCGCCGGGATCGGCACATGCGGGATCCCCGCGGCCGCCGCCCGCAGCGCCGGCCATGCGCGGACCGGTTCGGAGGAATTATTGTCCCTGCCGATGAACTTGTCGGCATCAAGCTGGCGGGCCGAGAGCGTCGCGCGCAGCAGCGGCGTCGCGCCAAAGCGGATGTCACCGCTGCCGGCAAGTTTCAGCGCACGCTCCTCGGCGCCATAGCTCACCTCGACCTGTTCGAGCCGGGCCGTCGAGTAATCGGCCTTGACCTTGGCCGCGATGCGCCATGGCAGTTCGTCGCTCCTGCCCTTCTGAACGGGAGCACCGAGTGTCACCGCGCCTTCGAAGCGTGGCGCGCGGGCGTCGAAATTCAGGATGCCGTCCAGATCGGCCGCGAATGCACGCTGGCCGGGGTCGATATTGACGTGAATGCGGGTGCCGTTGCCGTCCGGCCCCTGCCCCGACGAGATCCGGAACGGGTAGCGTATGTCCGACAGCGTGAAGTTGCCCTCACCGCGGACCGAGCCCGCCAGCGAGCGGACGTCGCCGCTGAAGGCGATGTCGTCCAGTTCGAGCGTGCTGCGGCTGGCCGCGTCGTGGAGAGCAATGCGGCCGGTGAGATTGAGGCGGTCGATCGCCAGCGAGCCCAGATTGACCGTCCCCGTCGTGGCCGGCCAGTCGATGCGCCCCTTCGCATCGAGGCCGAGATCGAGCGACATGCCGTTGACGGTCAGCTCGGTGGCGCGCACCTCGCCACGCATCAGCGAACCGAGGCTGAACTCGACGTCGAGCTTGCCGGCGCGGATCTTGCCGAGATCGTTGGCGCCGCCGACCATCACCGAGCGCAGCTGCAGCGACGGCGCCGGCAGCAGGCGGGCGTCGAGCTTGCCGCCGACACGAACCGGCGCGCCGATGATTCGCGTCGCCTCGGCTTCGAACTGTGGCCGGAACTGGTTCCAGTCGATGAAATACGGCCCGATGAGCGCGGCCACCAGTGCAATGATGAAAGCGATTGCCAGGCCGAGCAGCGTCGTCTGCACGGTGTCTCCCCTTGAACCGCCCCGGCACAGGCCAAGCCACGCCGAACCGGGCGCCGGAGCAGTCTGGAATATAGAGGCAAGTGCGGCGAAGTCACAGCGCCATGCTGCCGGCAGTCCACCGGACTAACAGTAAAGCGGCGCGGCACCAGAATTCTGTAACGAGGCTGTTACCAGCTTGCAGGCAGGCGCTTGAGGCCGCGCAGCACGAAGGTGGGCCGCCACTCCGGGTTGACAGCGTCGTCCAGCCGCAGATCGGGCAGCCGGCGCAGCAGGGTCGAGATCGCGACTTCGGCCTCGATTCGCGCCAGTTGGGCGCCGAGGCAGAAGTGGATGCCGCCGCCAAAGGACAGCGGCTTCACGTTGGGCCGGGTAATATCGAGGCGCTCGGGGTGATCGGGATACACCGCCGGGTCGTGATTGGCCGAGCCCAGCAGGCACAGCACGCTCTCGCCCTTCGGAATTCGCTTTCCGCCGAGGTCGTCGATGTCCTCCAGCGCCACCCGGCCGGTCAGCTGCACCGAGGAATCGTAGCGCAGGAACTCCTCGATCGCGTTGGTGATCAGCTGCGGGTTGGCCTTGAGCAGTGCGAGCTGGTCTGGATTGCGATAGAGCGCCAGCAGGCCGTTGCCGATCAGATTGACGGTGGTCTCATGGCCCGCGCCGAACAGGAGGATGATGTTGGCGGTCAGCTCCTCGTTGGAGAGCTTGCTGCCGTCTTCCTCGGCCTGCACCAGTTGCGTGATCAGGTCGTCGCCGGGATTCTTGCGCCGCAGTTCGAACAATTGCTGAAAATACATCGCCGCCATCGCATTGCCGGCGTTACCCTGCTTGATCTCCTCAGGCGAGAGCGGCACCGGATCCAGCAGCCGTCCGCCGTCGCGGGAACCGGCATAAAAAGCCTCGCGATGCTCATCGGGAATTCCGAGCATGTCGCAGATGATGGTGACCGGGAGGCGGAACGCGAAATCCTCGATCAGGTCCATCCTGCCTTGCGGTATGATGCGATCGAGCGTCTCGTCGACGATCTGCTGGATGCGCGGGCGCATGTCCTCGACCCGGCGCGCCGTGAAGGCCTTCACCACCAGCCCGCGCAGGCGGGTATGGTCCGGCGGATCCTGCTGCAGCATCCAGTGGCTCATGCTGCGGAACACCGGCTCGTCCATGATCTTCGGGCCGTAGCGGCGGATCGTGCGCTCGACGTAATCCTTGCCGAACCGCTTGTCGCGCATCACGAGGCTCGCCTCGGCATGGCGGCTGGCGACGTACATGCCGAGCGGCGTCAGATGCACCGGATCGGTGGTGCGCATCCGCTCGTAATGGGGATAGGGATTGCGAATGAAGTCGGGAGAAAGCGGATTGAACAACGGCGCGCCATTCGCAGGCTGAACATGTTCGTTCATGGTGACCTCAATCGGTTGCCACGCTTGATCGCGTGTGCGCGTTTTCATCCCTGAAACTCGATACATTGTTGTATCGAGTTGCATTCTCGCCTAAAATGAGCCGATGTCAAGAGTCCGCACCAGGCCCACCAGGGACGACACCCGCGAAAAACTGTTCGAAGCGGCGACGCGCGTCTTCGAGGAACAGGGTATCGGCGGCGCCAGCGTCGAGATCATCGCGGCCGCCGCCGGCTTCACGCGCGGCGCCTTCTATTCGAATTTCAAGAGCAAGGACGAACTCATCATCGCGATGCTCGAAGATCACGTCGAGCAATCGATCGAGCGAATGCACGGTCTGCTTGCCGAGCATAGAACTCCCGCGGATTTCATCGAAGCGCTGAAGACCATGGACCGCAGCCGTCAGGATCCGCTCGGTCGCTCTCCCCTCCTGCACATGGAGATGATCCTGTTCGTGGCGCGTGCCGAAAAGCGCAGACCCGAACTTGCCAAGCGCCTGCGCGCCCGGCGAAAACTGGTCACCGACATCGTCGAGACCACGTCGAAGAGCATCGGAAGGAACGAATCACTGAGCCCGGTCTGGAACGCAGCGATCCTGCTCGCGCTGGAGGATGGATTTCGTCTGCACCGGCTGATCGATCCGGAGACCACGCCGGCCGACGGCTTCCTGCGTGCCATCGGTGATCTGCAGCGATGGGAGGCTTGCCACGCTCACGAAAAATCCTGAGCTTGCCTAGCTGAGGCTGCCGCCGCTCTGCACCTTGTGCATTTGCCCCGCGACCGCCCTCACCTTGCCCGGCGAAGCCTGCCAGATCGCAATCGCCGAGAGGATGCTGACGGCGATGCCGACCGCAAAGGCCAGCGTGTAACTGGAATAAAGATCGTACAGCAAGCCGGTCGCCCACGGCCCCGCTGCGCCTCCCGCCAACGCCGCCAGCATGATGGTGCCGAAAATGCTGCCATACTGCTTGCCTTGAAATATCTCCAGCACCACCGCGCCCATGATCGAGGTCAGGCCGTAGCCGAGCGCGCCTTGCGCGAAGATCATCAGATAGACCAGCGGCAGGACCGGCGCGAATTTCAGCCCGATCAGCGCGGCGAAGCAGATCGCAAAGCCGCCGCAGCTTATCGCCCAGATCCATTCGCGCCCGATCCGGTCGGAGAGATGCCCGAGCCAGATCTGCCCGGGAATGCCAAGCAGGCTGACGACACCGAGTGCCCACACCGCAACATTCGGGCTGAAGCCGATATCGAGCAGGAACTTGGTCTGGTGCACCTGCACCGCGTACCAGATGTAAAGGCCGCAGAAGTAGCCGAGGCAGATCCACCAGAAGCGCGCGGTGCGCATCGCACGGCGCAACGTCCAGTCGGTTGCGACCCAGACGGGATCGACGACGTTCGAACGGGGGGCGGCCGATGTCGCGGTCGGCGCGGCGTCGCCGTCCGGAAGCAGGCCGATATCCTCGGGCCGCTTGCGCAGCAGCAGATTGATCGGCGCAAGCACCGCAAGGACGAGTATGCCCATCGCCGTGCAGGCCGTGCGCCAGCCGGTCTGCTCGATCATGTGCTGCACCCAGGGCAGCAGCGTCACCGAGCCGATGCCGACGCCTGCAAAAGCGAGCCCGATCGCGAGCCCGCGGCGGCGAATGAACCAGTTCGGCAGGAACAGCGACTGGCCGGAATAGCCGAGACAGACGCTCCCCGCGCCCACCAGCACGCCGATGGTGAGATAGAGATGCCATGGCTGCGTCGTCAGCGGCGCCAGCAACAGCCCGCCGCCCATCAGCGCGACGCCGAGTTCCATCACCCCGCGCGGACCGAAGCGATCCATCATGCGGCCGATCAGCGGGCTGACCACAGCAGAGACCACGAAGCCAAACGAGAACGCACCCGCGGTGAGGCCACGCTCCCATCCGAACTCGCCGATGATCGGCGGAAAGAACAGCGAGAACGCCGTCCGCGCATTGACGCCGATCGCCATGGTCACGAAGGTCACCGCAACGATCAGCCAGCCGTAGAAGAAGGGGAGATGCATTGGAGTTTCTTGTCTTGGGCTGGTCCAATGAAAGGATTCCTTGTGTGACACATCTCCGCGATCCCAAAGGAGATCGCAAGTCGAATCCAGGCATCGCTCAGCGCAAAGGGCGGCTGCACTTGCCAAAATCCGGTGTCGCGGGGCGCTGACATATCGGGTACAGTACCTTTCCGTCGCGACGAAGTAGAGCACTGTCGCGCCGCGCCAAGCACGGCCATCGGAGGCTACGCGAATGGCTACCGCAAACGACCCCAAAGGCGGGACTCTCGACTGGAACCCTGCTCAGTATGGCGTGTGGAGTTCGCGCCACTCGAGTGACGGCGACCCTACGGCGATCTCTTTGCGACATCCGATGTTTCCGTTCGCCAGGCTGGTCGACGATTCCAGCCGATCGACCCTACAGAGCACATTGCAAAATCGAGCGCATGAATATCTCAAGAAGCTGAAGGAGCTAGGCGAGCTTGATGGCCTGCCAGACGAATGGCTGGAGGCACTGGGACCGGAAAGGAACGATCCGACATTCGGCTGGATGCCGATCGGTTGGCCGCCTCATAACGACGCGGCCCACGATGCCGGGAATCCGTTTGTTTCATTTCTGCTTGAGCGAAACACTTGGGAAGGGACCGAGCCCGACCGAACCGTAGTTCTCCTTGCCTCCGAGCGGCTGGACGAAAAATTCATCGGCTCGGGATTTGGCCTTAGCGCAGTAGTGAATTTGCGCTCGAGCGGCGCAGGGCTCACCGCACATTTCGTCGGAATATCCGCTTCGTTCTATGGCCCAGATAAAATAAGCCTCGGGAGAGTAGACTGGGACGAAGCCAGGACGAAGCCGCCAGAACTGCTGGAGCAGTTGCACTCCGAGGAAATCAAGCACGACATCGCTTCAATGCTGGGCCTTAGTTCGATATCTGTTCGAGGAGCCCGCTTGCAATGGATTGGCGGAGAGGACGAATGGGAAGTCGAACGCCATGGTACCGGCCGCGGCCGCTCCTCTGCGGGTGAGGCAATCACTCACTTCTTTGTCGTTGTTGGAACGCCGACAAAAGCTGGAAAGGTCCTTAGCAGGCAGACGCTGCACGCACATGCCGCCGGCGACGCGCGTTTGTACCCGATCGATCCAGCTTCGCAGTATGTGAACAAGAATTATCGTGATCGCCGACCTTCGCGATCCGACGATGAGCTTGACTATTATCGCACCACGGCGTCAGGGCTGCCTGAGGATCCCGACTCCCTCGTGCTGACTAACGGGCCCCACGAGTGGCTGCGGGTCATCAAGTGTCCAAGATTTGTCACAGCCGACCATGGCGCCGGCAAGAATAGTCCCAAATCAGTCCACCTTCCCGGCGGCAATCTACCGCCGGTTCATTCGGACGACTTCTCTGCGCTGAGCGCATTCTACAACGTGAGCCAGGTCTTCAACCGCCTTGCCACGTATGGCCTTGATCCTTTCGACTATTTCCGCTTCGCCAGCCTACCGCTCAGGCTCTCCTATCGCTCGGGCATGCAGGCCGGCCAAGGCAAGGACGGCCATACGGTCAACGCATGCGTGCAGGTCGATGGCTGGCCGGTTGATTTCATCGGCCCGACGCCGATTGGCGACCGTCCAGGCATGGAAATGCACCTTGCTTTGGCGGACATGTCTCGTCGCGGGCATCTGCCCTCGAAGAGTGGCGCCCCTTCGCCGGCTGAGCCAATCGGAATTGCCACCGACGATCGCTGGATATGGCACGAAATCGGGCACGTTTTGATGGTTGCCGCCGTGGGCGAACTCGAGCTGCGCTTCGCACACAGCGCCGGCGACGCGCTTGCCGCGATTGCACTGGATCCGGTCTCCCAATTATCAACGAGGGGAGCCTACTGGCGAGGGATGACTTTCCCATGGGTATTCATCCCACGCCGGCATGATCGCTCTGTAACGGACGGCTGGAGCTGGGGCGGCACCATGCATAGCGCGCTTGCTCGGGTGCCTGACTCAACCGCACCACGGCGTAAGGCCTATTTAAGCGAACAAATTCTGTCGTCTTCGCTGTTCCGGCTATACCGCGCCTTGGGCGGTGAGACGATGGAGGAAACGGCGGAGGACACCAACACACGTCGCACTGCGTCGCATTATAGCCTGTACCTCATCATAAAAGCATTTCAGATCATGGGTACGACACCGGCCGTCATGCTGAAGAATGACCCGGATCAACTGGTGCGGGCATTGATCCTGGCCGACGCCGGCACCACCCTTTTCAAACTGGCGGGAGATGGTACTTACTATCAAAGGATCGGGGGCTGCGCTCAAAAGGTCATTCGCTGGGCTTTCGAGGCACAGGGCCTTTACGCGCCTGCCGGCACGGTTACGAATGCGCCCGGCCTGCCGCCTCCCGTCGATGTCTGCATAGCAAGCGGTCGAACGTCGGAGACGACCGAGAGCGGAATCATCGAATACGGACTCGGCAACTACGCCCCGGTTTCCCTCCATTGGGATCTCAGTCAGACAGGAGAAGAGCCGTGTTCGCCGCCTTGGCAGGCAGCCCGCAACGCAATCACGGTGGATGCCGGCGGCATTTCCGTTGTCGTCCGCAATCGCGGGTTCGAGACGGCTACCGACGTGACGGTCGCCGTGTGGTGGCACGAGTGGCCAACTAATACGCTTCCCCCTGTATGGGATGAACAGGACTGGCAGTTATCCGATCCGCAGACAATTCCAGCCTGCGACATTGAGCCAAGCACGGACGCTGTTTTTGGTCCCTTCCCGTTCGCGCCCACGTCAGGCCAGCGATTCATCATCTTGGCGAGGGCATCCTGCCCTGACGATCGGGCCTACATCGATGTACCTACCCTCGCTTGCTCCTCGATGAGGCCTCGGCTGGTCGACCTCGTCTCAGGTGACAACAATATCGGTCTGCGCGTCGTAAAGCTTCTCGCACCTTGAGCCACTCGCGAGCGTATCACCAATCCGTTGGCCATTCTGCCTTGGCATGCCGGAGAACTCGTTTCAGACTTGGACACTTGATATGATTTGATCCCGTCTCTTTCAGAAGCGCGTACCAGATGCCGGAAGCAAGATGTCGGCTTCCAAATGAATCAGAGGCGTAGTGAACGCCCAGCCGCTCACGATTCTTCGCAAGACGTTGAGAGAGCCAGAACATCGGCGATGGAATCGGATCGCGCCCATCGAGTGTGTCGACTTCTACAGCCTGTCCTATATCTCCCGGGTTTCCGGAGGAAATGCCGTAACGCTGAAAAAGTCCCGGAATTTCCAGTAGCAGCAGCGCTATGAAGTGCCCCAGGAACGAATGCCCGCTGGGGAATGCCGGATGGGCGGGAGGCCCAAATGCCGGAATAAGCCCAGGACATAGAAACGAAGGGCGGACGCGCTTGAACTTATCTTTGTAAGACATGTAGGCGATATTGCCGATCGCAAGCCCGCAATTGACGAGTTCGATGGTCCAGGGATGGCGGCCCTCACTTGCTCCGATAAAATCGAAGAAATAGTCGGCCAGTCCGTCGGCTTGTACGTCGATCTCCGAAACATAGCGTTCGCGGTCATCCTGCATGAGTTGCTGCAACTCCCGGATTTCACCGAGAATGCTATTCCACGCCCGGAGCTTCTCAGCGTCCCAGCCCGGATCGTCGATCAGGGCCAAGTCGGGCTGCCAGGCGAGATCGGCGGGCTCAAGCCAACCATAGTTGATCAGATCTTCGCGCTTGTGCATCCAGCGATCGTCTTGTTCACCAAACTCGCAGGCCGCAATGATCGATGGTCTGGATAAATCAACCGTCTTGAGCCATTGACCAAGTCGCGGATCGTAAGCCCGCGCCCAAAACCGCAATGCGGGGTCCCAGTCGTCGGGCGTCCACTCAAGGAACGGCTCAGCTTGGTAAGGATTGAGTATCTGATCGTGCGGAAAGGCAGGCGTTCCGGCGTCGTCAGGGGTAAAGTCCAGCGTCCAGGGCCGGTACCGCAGTTCCCATGGAGTAGCATAGTAGCTGCGTCCGTTTACGCCGGCTCCGGCTCCAGCACCCGCTCCCGCGCCTGCCCCGGCTCCCGCGCCTGCCCCGGCTCCTGCGCCTGCCCCGGCTCCTGCGCCTGCGCCTGCTCCGGCTCCTGCGCCCGCTCCGGCTCCTGCACCCGCTCCGGCCCCTGCGCCCGCCCCGGCCCCTGCGCCCGCACCTGCTCCTGCTCCTGCTCCAAAAGCCATTTCTCTCTCCTCTCTAAATCAATTCCTCCTGCAGAGCGCTTATTCCGGCACGCCGGCGGCGGCCAATCCCTTGGTCAGGCGAGACAGGTCATCTGGCCGGCGTAGCGGATACCATGAAACGAACGTCGACACGCGAAACGAAGGCTCAATTGCGAGTAGTTCCTGGACGATCCTCCGAGCTCCCGCTTCATCGCCCGAGATCGCAAGCGACGCCGCTAACATACGCAGACACGCGATGAAGCGCGGACTGGCTCGCCTGCTCTTGCGAAGCCATCCGATGGCCTCACTGTACCGTCCGGCCACGAACTCGGCGATGCCAGCGACTATCCAAAAATAGAAATTAAGCGGATCAAACGGGTTGAGTCTCCAGACATTTTGCAGGCGCTCCAAGGCTTCGTCGGGTCGACCGAGATAGGCAAGCGTGAGAGCGCTGAGGCCCCACGCAAACGCGGAGTTCTGGTTGAGAGTCAACGCCTCTTCAAAAAGATCAAGCGCGTCCTCCGGGTTATTCCCGATGAAGGACAGAATATGCCCGGCGACGGCGAGCGCGAATGGATCATCGCGGTCCAGTTCGATCGCTCGTTGCGAGACTAGGATCGCCCGCGCCTTGTCGGCGCTCGGATCGCTAGACCAGCCTTCACCGATCCAAAAATTCAGCCACCATCCAAGATAAGCATAGGCTTGAGCGTAGGAGGAATCGAGCTCGATTGCACGCTCAAGCAATTCGCCTGCCTCGCGGTAGTTTTCCAACGTAAAGGTATAAAGCAAGGACATCGCGCGAAGGACGCAGTGATAGGCGTCAAGGCTCTCTGTCGGCCGATCGCCAAGACGAGCGGTCTCAACTGCACGCACGCGCGGCTCGACCGCCGACAAGATGCTCCCGGCTATGCGGTCCTGGAATTCGAACAGATCATCTGTCGAGCCCTCGTACCTTTGGGCCCAGATCGAGATGTTACCTATGATATCGATCAATTCGGCATTTATTCGCAAACGCGTTCCTTGCCTTTGAACGCTGCCGTCGAGCACGTATCGCACGTCGAGTTCACTGGCAATCTGACGTAGGTCCTTGTCTCGGTCACGATAACGCCACGTGGAATTTCTCGCGATCACATAAAGTGATTTGTTTCGCGACAGGCCCGTAATGATCTCGTCGGTGATCCCCTCGCCGTAATAGGTCTCATCATCGGTTCCGTTGATCGTCCGGAACGGCAGCACCGCTATCGTTGGCCGCGATGCCCACTGCAGATAGGGCTGCGCGACCGGGTCTCCTCTGAGCCCTTCAGTCCATTTGACCGTATAAACACGAACCAACCGGTCGATGTTCTTCAGCAGAGGTGTGCCGAGATCATGAAATGTCAGCGGCAGGCGATTCATGACGTAGTCTCGCACCGCTGCCGTGACGACGATCTGACCAGGTTCCGCAGCCTGGTGGATGCGAGACGCGATGTTGACGCCGTCTCCCTGCAGGATTCCGTCTTCATCGATGACATCATCCACGTTTACGGAGATCCGGAGATAGAGCGGAGGCGCGCCATCCGTGGCTTTCTGCGCCTGTGCCTGTTGCACATCGGCCGCCCACCGGACCGCATTCACCACGCTCGGAAATTCCACCAGCACAGCATCGCCGGCGATCTCGGCGATTCGCCCGCCGTGGAGCACCGTCTCGACATCTTGCAGAGCCATCAGACGAGAAAAACCTGCGACATCGGCAAAGGCGACGGCGGCAAGTCTTCTTGTGATAACTGACGGCGCGACGGGGGGCGCCTCTAACTCAACCTGGCTCATGCGGACATCGTATTCCTAGAACTGAAGTATTCTTTAGAACCGAAGAACCGAAGTATTCAGCCGCGATCCGTAGAGTGACGTGCAGGCCATTAAAACTCCAACAATTTCTCAATGCAATGCGGCACAATGAATAAGTGTCTGTGATAGCTCGCTTTCTCAGCGTAGCCACCAGTCGGAGGGGCGTGGAGCCCTTATTCACGACGCGTCGGTGACATTACGGCCATCTGCAGTCTCGCGGCTGTGGCGTTGATGATCACCGGTGCCATGCGGCAGGGGCGCTTGGTCTTCCTTGCGACTCGCAGATGGCGTAGGCAGCATTATTTGTCATTGCGCATAGCAATACCACGGCTAACCTCACAATTGGGTCATTTTGCCTTTCAATCGTTCGGCAGCGTCGTTGCGTCGGCTCTGCTGCCCGAATAGGCACGTTAAGCTACTGCGGCCAGTCGTTGGCGGCAATTGCTTAGGGACGCCGTGTCCATTTGTCAGCGTTCACGGCGCCGAAACGCCGCGCGACAGATCCACCATGAAGCCGAGCGCCAGTTCCGCGACCGACTGGATGAAACCCGGTCCTGCCCGCGTAACCAGAACGCCGGCGGCGGAAGCAGCATCGACATCGATATTGCGGATATCGACGGCGCAGCGCACGAAGGCGCGCAGCTTTGGCAACGCCGGAAATATCTCGCCCGGCCCCGCGGTCAGCCGGTCGGCGACGATGATGTCGACATCGCGCGCGGCCTCGATCAGGCCGGCAGCATCGAGCGCATCGTTGGCTTCATGCAGCTTCACCGGTGCGATGTCCTGGAGCCCCTTCAAGCTGCGCTCGCCGTAATACTGGGCCCGAGCCTGCGGCGTATGGGTCAACAGGATTTTCAACGCTTCCCTCATCAAGACGCCAAGGCGTGCGGTTTTGCGGCCCGCGCATCTACGGCCAAACGGAAGCCTCGCACAAGGCAACCGGCGCGCCCCGGGACTATTTGCTTCGCGCGATCGTGGTGCCGTCCCACGCTTCACTGGCCGGATTTTCGAGCTGCTGCCGGCAGCGCTCGATCATCACCACTGACGCGGCATCGTCATGCCGGATTTCCAGCACCTTCCGGAACGCCGCAATCGCAGCAGAGAAGTCACCCGCGCGCCAGGCCACGAGCCCGGCCTCGTAGGCTGCGACCCATTCCGGCCTCGCATCGAACTCGCCAGCCATTCCCAGCAACTCGTAGATCTGCAGTCCGCCGGCGCGCCCGTAGACTGCCAGCCTGTCGAGTTCGCGAACCACGATGCGGTCACCCGCCAGCCGGCGCGTTTCCGGGCCGATGATGATGGTCGAGCCGTATACCTTGTTGGTGCTCTCCAGCCGGCTTGCGATGTTCACGGCGTCGCCGATCACGGTGTAGTTCAGGCGGACTTCCGATCCGATATTGCCGACCAGCATGTCGCCGGAATTGATGCCGATGCGGATCTTCACGGACTGGCCGTGGTCGTCGACGAGTCCGGCCTCTCCCATCGCGCGCTGACACGCCAGCGCCGCGCGGCAACAATCGGCGGCGTGATCGGGATTTGGCGATGGCGCGCCCCAGAACGCCATCACGGCATCGCCGATGAATTTGTCGATGGTGCCGTTGTGGTTCTGGATCTGCGCCGAGACGCTGTCGAAATAGCGCGAGAGCAGCGGGATGATGCGGTCGCCGAGCCGCTCCGACATGCCGGTGAAGCCTGCGAGATCGATGAACATCACGCTCATCGGCCTCACCGCGCCGCCGAGGCGCGCACCGTTGCCGTCGCTGACCAGGCGCCTGACCAGATCGGCCGGAATGTATTTCCGGAACGCGGCGAGCCCCTGCGCCATATCGCCGATGGCGCCGGAAAGATTCTCGATCTCGGTCAGCCGCGACGGATGCCGCTTCACCTTGTCCAGATCGAAGCGCTCGACATGCCTGATCTCGTTGACCACCTTGATCAGGGGCGCTGCGATCAGCCGCTGGGCGAGCCATGCCGACAACAGCCCCGCGAACACGATCAGGAACGCGAGACCGATCATCAAATTCCGGATCGTCATCTGCACCGGTCCGAGAAATTCCGACTCGGGCACGACTGTCACCAGCGACCAGCCGGGAAACGAGATCGGCGTGATGACGGCCTGGTAGGCCTTGCCGTCCCGCGTCACCATCGTGTTGAACGGTTGTCCCTCGCCGGGCTCGTAGGCGGTGGCGTTCCGGATCGCATCCACGGCGATCGGAAACAGCGGATGATCGGTTTTCAGATCGACCAGCTCGCTGGCATCGGGATCGGGCGAGGCCACCACCTTGCCGTCCCGCTCGAGAATGAAGGCGCCGGCGGATTTTCCGACCGTCAACTGCGACAGGAAGCTGGAGACGCGGGTCAGTTCGATGATGATGGCGACCACGCCGGCCGGCTTGCCGTCGATCGCGACCGGGGCGGAAAAGGCCGCCGCCAGCCGTTCGCCGCGCGGATGTGCGGTCAGCGTCGACCAGTATTCATCATCGGTCTGGCGGGCGACCCGAAACCAATCCTGCTCGATCACGGAATAATCGGTCTGTTCGGACCAACTGGCCTTGAGCTTGAGATCGTTGCCGACGAATTCGTAGCGATTGATGCGCAGGTCGCGGTCGGGTGCGATCTCAAGCATTTCGATGACGTTGTCGCCAAGCTTGTGCCCGGCAAAGAACGATCCGTCCGGCCATCCGAACGCCACCCAGGAGATGGTCGGCTGCGACAGCAATTGCGATCGAAACACGACCTCGCGGTTTCGGGCATCGCGCGGGTCGAACACCTTCTCTGCGAGCAGCGTTCGCACCGCCGACATGGACGAGCGCGCCTCCGACGTGACCGACTGCAATTCGTCGCCGACAGCAGAAACAATCTGGTCGTTGATGGTGCTGGCAAGCGTCTGGCTGACCCCTTTCGCGGTACGCCACCACAACAGATGCACGCCGACGGCGCTGACGACAATCGACGTCAGGACGAGGGCCGAAATGGCGCTGCGGATGCCGAGGCGCATGCTGGGATCCAGTTCGCGGGCTGCTTACCGCAATACGAAACCATACCAGCGGCTGTTTCGCCGGCGAGGCCATTTCTACGTCTCGGACACAGCTCTGTGACCGGAGTTGGGCCGCAGCGCCGGCGAAACTTACCGATTGCCTGTTCCGTAGAAGCCAGGAGGGCGCTATGCCTTGCCGTAATTTCGAAGGTCACGCAATGCACGATGTATCCATCCCGGCGGCCCTGATTGCCGGTCTTGTCAGCTTTCTCTCGCCCTGCGTGCTGCCGCTGGTGCCGCCCTATCTGATCTATCTCACCGGCGCGACCATCGAGCATGTCGCCAACGACGAGAAGATCGAGACCTCCAGGCGCGCCGTGATGGCATCGGCAGTGATGTTCGTGCTCGGCTTCTCCACGGTGTTCGTGGCGCTCGGCGCCAGCGCCTCCCTCGTCGGCGGGCTGATCCGCGCCTGGTCGGCGCAGCTCTCGATCGTGGCCGGCATCGTGATCATCATCATGGGCCTGCATTTTCTCGGCCTGACCCGGATCAGCCTGCTGATGCGCGAAGGCCGGATGCCGATGCCGAAGCCGGTCGGGCTGTGGGGCGCCTACGCGATGGGACTGGCCTTCGCCTTCGGCTGGACCCCGTGCATCGGGCCTATCCTGGCAGCGATCCTGTCGATCGCGGCCTCGGAAGCCACGGTGGCGAAAGGCGCCGGCCTGCTGGCTGTCTATTCCGCAGGCCTTGGAATCCCGTTCCTGCTGGCCGCCTTCATGATCGAGCAGTTCTCCTCGCTGTTCGCACGGATGAAGCGGCATCTCAGCAAGGTCGAGCATGCCATGGGCATCCTGATGGTCATCACCGGCATCGGCTTCCTGACCGGCTCCATCACCAGCATCAGCATCTGGCTGCTGGAGACTTTCCCCGCCCTGCAGAATTTCGGCTAGCGCCCCGTAACAAGCGGGCCGGCCATTACGAAATTCCAGCCAGTACCGGATTGCCGCAGCCGCGGCGCTTTCGCGCGCGCCGGGTGAGGCCGCGGGTCGCGGCCAAGCGTCATCAAATACTTGAAGGGTGGTTCGCATGCATTTTGTCATCAATCTTCTGATCCTGTTGCCCGCCCAAATCGCATCGTATTTTTCCTGGGCCGGGCCGCTGATCGTGCGGCTGATCGTCGGCTACACCTTTATGCTGGCCGGCTGGGGCAAGCTGACCCACCTGGAGCAGGTGACCGAAAACTTTGCCGGCTGGGGCATCCCGTTTCCGAACATCCTCACTCCCTTCGTGTCCGGCGTCGAATGCTTCGGCGGCGCGATGCTGATTCTCGGCCTATTCACCCGCATTCCAGCCGCGATGCTTGCGGTGGTCATGGTTGTTGCCATCAAGTCTGCGAAATGGGGCGACGTCGACTCGCTGGAGACGCTGCTCGGCTTCGAGGAAGCGGCCTATTTCGGCGCCTTCATGTGGCTTGCGATCGCGGGCCCCGGCGCCGCCTCGCTGGACCGGCTGCTGCTGAACGCGACCGGACATGGCAAGCAATCGACCTGATCTCACAATCCTGTGACGGCGCCGAAAAACTGAGCCCGGATTTCGCCTGCCCCGTAGCTGTCGAAACGCCAGCTTCCAAGGAGCCGCCATGAGAATCGTCCGCATCGCCGCCATTGCCCTCGCCGCCCTTGGGGCGTCGCCGTCGTTTGCCAGCGACGGCCCCAAATGGAGCGAATGGAGCGAATGGAGCGACGACCTGTTTGCCCGCGCGGCTGCCGAGAAGCGCTTCGTCATTCTCGATCTCGAGGCAGTATGGTGCCACTGGTGCCACGTCATGGAGAAGACGACCTACGCCGATCCCGAGGTCAAGGAATTGCTGGCCGCGAAGTATCTGCCGGTGCGGGTCGACCAGGACGCCAATCCCGATCTGTCGAGCCGCTACGGCGACTGGGGCTGGCCGGCCACCATCGTGTTCGGTCCCGACGGCACCGAGATCGCCAAGATCAGGGGCTATATCGAGCCCGAGCGGATGCAGGCTTTGCTGAAAGCCATCATCGACGATCCCACGCCGGGCCCGTCGGTCGGTGAGGCCTTCGAGGTCAAACCATCGACGTCAGCATTTCTCGGCAAGGAGCAACGCGCGGCGCTGACGAAGAATTTCGATGAAGCTTATGACGAGAAACTCGGCGGCTGGGGCGAAAACCAGAAATACATCGACGCCGACAGCATGGACCTTGCCATCACCCGCGCCGAAGCCGGCGACGCCGTGGCGATCAAGCGTGCCCGGCAAACGCTCGACGCGGCCACGGCGCTGATCGATCCGTTGTGGGGCGGCGTGTATCAGTATTCCGAGGGCGGCTCCTGGACCAAGGCCCATTTCGAAAAGATCATGTCGTTCCAGGCGCAATATCTCCGGCAGTACAGCCAAGCCTATGCGCTGTGGCAGGATCCGAAATATCTCGCGGCCGCGCGCGACATCGAACGCTATCTGGCGGCTTTCCTCACCGGCCCGGAAGGCGCTTTCTATGTCAGCCAGGATGCGGATCTGGACCACGACACCGACGGACACCAATATTACGCGCTGTCGGATGCCGGGCGCCGCAAGCTCGGAATGCCGCGCATCGACAGGAATATGTATGCGCGCGAAAACGGCTGGGCGATTTCAGGGTTTGCCGCCTATTACAACGTCACCAACGATCCGAAGGCGCTGGCGATCGCTGAGCGCGCCGCGAAATGGGTGATCGACAACCGCGCACTGCCGGATGGCGGCTTTCGTCATGGCGAGAAGGATCGCGGCGGCCCCTTCCTCGGCGACACGCTGGCGATGGGCCAGGCCTTCCTCGATCTGTACGGCGCAACCGGAAGCCGCACGTGGCTCACCGCCGCGGCGAAGGCCGGCGATTTCGTCGCGACCTTCAGAGATGAAGCTGGCGGCTTCGTCACGTCGAAAACAGCAGAAGGCAAGACCGGCGTGCTCGCCAGGCCAGCCAAGCTGATCGATGACCAGGTGCAGCTCGCGCGCTTCATGAACCTGCTCAACCGCTACTACGGCGAGGAGCGATATCGCGAGCAGGCTTCGCACGCGATGCGCTATCTCGCCAGCGCATCAGCCGAGATGCTAAGGCCCCTCCCCGGCGTGTTGCTCGCCGACGAAGAACTCGCGGTCGAGCCGACGCATATGACCATCGTGGGAAGCAAGGACGATGCCCGCGCGAAAACCTTGCACACTTTGGCGCGCGCGCTGCCGGCCCGCTACAAGCGCCTGGAATGGCTGGATCTGCGCGAGGGCAAGCTGCCCAACCCCGACGTGGAATATCCCGACCTCGGCGAACCCGCCGCGTTCGCCTGCAGCAACCGCATCTGTTCGTTTCCGTCCTTCAATGCTGAGGAACTCAGGGCCACTGTGACGCAGATGGCGAAACTGAAACCGGCACGGGCTGAACAGCCTGTTGTGCAGCGCAACTGATCAGCCCGGTATCCGGCTAATGGCTTGAAGCCATGAAGGTTCTCCGGCGCCGGGATTTGTGGCGCAACGCAACGAAATACTTTCGCGGCGCCGGGGTTGGACATAAGCAGGATGTCCTCGTCCAAAAAAAGAAAACTTTCTTCTGAAACTCTGTAACCAAATCGCCCCCTGCCCCGTAGCTGGCTCTGGATGAGCATTCAAATCACGGAGACCAACTTCCTTCCGGAAGACCACCGCGATCTGATTGGCATCCACGTCCCCTGCGTTGTGCGGGTCTGTGATCTCTCGATCAACGGATGCTCGCAGCGTCACGTCTGTCTTCAAACAATCATCGAGGAGATCGTCATGAAGTTGAATACAAAGTCCGGCGCCACGCTCGCCGCCGCCGCTGCGACCCTGTTCCTGGCCGGCGCTGTCGTGTCGACGGGATCGACGGCGGCAAACGCTGCTGCGGGCAAGTGCATGGCCGGCAACGCCTGCAAGGGCCAAAGCGCCTGCAAGGGCTCGGCCAATGCCTGCAAGGGCCACAACGCCTGCAAGGGCACCGGCTTCTCGATGGCCTCCGAAAAGGAATGCGCCGCCAAGGGCGCCAAGTTCATCAAGGGTTGATCCATCAGATCGAAAAGGAGGGCTCGGCGTTGCCGGGCCCTCGCCGTTTCGACCGCGCAGCCAGAAATAAAGTCGGCAGGCCGCGTAACTAAGCTCAGACACGCCGCGTAGCTAATCCTGGGTGCAGTTTGTTGGCCGGAACTGTCGGGCTTGCGGGCGATGCACCTCACACCTTTTTGGAGGATACCCATGAAGATGACCAAGTCAGGCGCCACCATTGCCGCAGCAGCCGCCACGCTGTTCCTGGCCGGCGCCACCATGTCGAGCCCGACCTACGCCGCCGGCGAAGGCAAGTGCGTTGGCGCCAATGCCTGCAAGGGCCAGACCGCCTGCAAGGGCGCGGCCAATGCCTGCAAGGGTCAGAACGCCTGCAAGGGCCAGGGTTTCTCGGCGATGACCAAGGAAAAGTGCGACGCCGCCAAGGGCAAGTATTCGCCGGCCTGAATCGAGGCTGCCCCGGAGAGGCCCGGTGTAGGCCGGGCCTCCCTTCCATGATAGGTTGATGACAAAGTTTGCGGCGCACCGTTTATTTTGCGGCGCCGTCCGGGCGGAGACGACATGAACGTCGCAAGCAGATTGCCAGATGGTTCGGCGGCGGCGCTTGCGGACCGCCCGGCAAAATCGGCCAGACCGCCCCTCCTCGGCTTCGGTCTCGGCCTGCGCCACCAGCATTACGACGAGATACTCAACGGCAATCCGCCGATCGACTGGTTCGAGATCATCAGCGAAAACTACATGCTGCCCGGCGGCCAGCCGCTGCGCACCCTCGATCGGATCTGCGAGCGCTATCCCGTGGTGATGCACGGCGTGTCACTCTCGATCGCCTCCACCGCGCCGCCCAATCTCGAATATCTGCAGGGGCTGAAAGATCTCGCCCGCCGTGTCGAGCCGAAATGGATTTCTGACCATCTGTGCTGGACCGGCGTGCACGGCAAGAACCTGCACGATCTGTTGCCGATCCCGTACACGGCCGAAGCGCTCGACCACGTCGTCAGCCGCGTGCAGCTGGTGCAGGACTTCCTTGGCCGCGCCCTCGTGCTGGAGAATGTCTCGACCTACGTCCAGTTCAACAATTCCGAAATGACGGAATGGGAATTCCTGTCCGAACTGTCGCGCCGCAGCGGATGCTGGCTGCTGTTCGACATCAACAATGTCTATGTCAGCGCCTTCAACCACGGTTACGATCCGCTGACCTTCCTCAACGGAATTCCGGCGGATCGGGTCGTGCAGTTTCACATGGCCGGCCACAGCCATATGGGTACCCATATCATCGACACCCACGATCATCCGGTGTGCGAGGATGTCTGGGATCTCTACGTCGCCGCGCTGAAGCGCTTCGGCCGGATCTCGACCATGATCGAGCGCGACGACAACATTCCGCCACTCGACCAGCTGCTGGCTGAGGTCGCCAGGACCCGCGAGATTGCCGAGAAGGTCTTGCCGACGGGCAAGCAGGTCGGATGAGCGACTTCGCACGGCAGCAGGCCGAATTCCAGCGCGGCATCCTGGGCGGCGACGACGCGGTGCTATCGGAAATTCTCGACAGCCCCCGGGAGAAGCGCGAAGCGCTGTTCGGGGTCTACCGCTACGCCTACGGTTCACGGCTGGTCGAGGCCATGCGCAACGATCACGAATTGCTGCATCTCTATCTCGGTGACGAGATGTTCGACGAGATGGGGCACGCTTACGTCAAGGCGCATCCGTCCGAGCACCCGAACCTGCGCTGGTTCTCGAAAAGCCTGCCTGATTTCCTGAGATCGAACGCCCCCTACGCCGACCATCCCGTGCTGTCCGATCTCGCCGCACTGGAAAAGGCGCTCAACGATGCCTTCGATGCCTTCGAAGGCGCAGTGGTCGAGCTGACCGACATGGCCGGCTTTGCGCCGGAAGCCTGGACGGGTCTCGTATTCCGTCCGCACCCCAGCGCCTTCCGGCTGGATCTCGCCACGAACGCGGCCGCAATCTGGCTTGCGCTCAAGAACGACGAAACCCCGCCGGACGCGACCGCGCTGGATCAGCCGGCACGCCTCCTGATCTGGCGTCAGGACGTCACGCCGATGTTCCGCGAACTCCCGGCGGAGGAAGCGATGATGTGGGACGAGGCCGCAAACGGCATTTCGTTCGGCGTGCTCTGCGAGATGCTCGCGACGTATGACGACCCCGATGGCGCCGCAGGCCGTGGCGCGGGCTATCTGCACGGATGGATCACGGCAGGACTTCTGACGGAAGTATCAGTCGGCGCGTAACTTCGCTGGACCGGAACATGAAAGGCGATGATGGCGCAGGACAGCAGGCCCCCTTTCATCGAGCGCATGCTTTGGGATGAAGTCGCGCGGCGTATCCATGACGGTGCGGTGGCGATACTGCCGATCGGCGCAGCGGCGAAGCAGCACGGTTTTCACCTTCCCCTCAATACCGACCGGATTCAGGCCGAATGGCTCGCGGTCAGACTTGCCGGGCGCTTCGATGCACTGATCTGGCCGACCGTGACTTACGGCCACTATCCTGCCTTCACCAGATATGCCGGCAGCAGCAGCCTGTCGGCATCGACTTTCGAGGCGCTGGTGCGCGAGCTTGCAGCGGGAATCCTCGGCAGCGATTGCCGGACCGTCTTTGTGCTCAATACCGGCGTGAGCACGTTGGCTCCGGTCGACCGCGCGCTGGCGCGCCTGGATGCGGGTCGAGTAAAGCATTTGTGGATTTATGGCGGAGCGCGCTATCGCCGCGTGGCCAGGGAACTGGCCGAGCAAAGCCATGGCAGCCATGCCGACGAACTCGAAACCTCGTTGATGCTGGCGATCGCTCCAGAATTGGTCGACATGGCGCGCGCTGAAGCCAGCCCTGCCGTGACACGGGAGACGCCCGGCGCCTTGACGCCCTCGGATGAAAATTCGCCGAACTACAGCCGCTCCGGCAGCTATGGCAACCCGACACTGGCAACCTTGGCCAAGGGCGAAGACCTCGTCGCCGCGATCCTCGACGATCTCATCGAACAGGTCGCCGTGTTCATTGCCAAGGACCTCACCGACAAGCCCCGGCCGGAAGCGATGCAAAGCGTTCTGCGATGAGAGGCCCAGCGCTTCGCTGGACGCTCGCCGCCGTGGTCATCGCCGCCATGCTGGCAAGCGCCATCAGCTTCCGCGCCGACGCCCAATCGGAATATATGCGCGGCGACCGCATGCCCTACGATGCGTTCGACCGATTGCCGAAGACCGACATCGAGGTCCCCGGCGGCACCATCCATGTCGCGTTCGCGCCCGGCGGCTTCGCGCTGCCCAACGAGAAGCTGTTGGACTGGGTGAGGATGTCAGCCAGGGCCGTCACGGCCTATTACGGCCGCTTCCCCGTCAACTCGTTGCGGCTGCTGCTGGTGCCCGTCGATGGCGCGCGCATTCGCGGCGGCACGACATGGGGTTATCGTGGGGCCGCCATTCGCATCCCGCTTGGCCGCGACGCCACCGAGGACGTGCTGCGGCGCGACTGGGTGATGGTGCACGAGATGGTGCACACTGCGCTGCCCGACATGCCCGACCGCTACGCCTGGCTGTCGGAAGGACTGGCGGTCTATGTCGAACCGGTGGCGCGGGTACAGGCTGGAGACCTCACCGCGCAGGAAATCTGGCAGGCCATGATGCGCGACATGCCAAAGGGCCTGCCGCAGGCCGGCGACCAGGGCCTCGACAACACCGGCACGTGGGGACGCAAATATTGGGGCGGCGCGATGTTCTGCCTGCTCGCCGATATCGAAATCCGCAAGCGCACCAACAATCGCCTCGGCCTCCAGGATGCGATGCGCGGCGTGATTGCGGCCGGCGGCAATCACGAGCAGGACTGGTCGATCGACCGCGTTCTCGCAACCGCCGACAGGGCCATAGGCCTCGACGTGCTCACGCGCCTGCACGACGAAATGGGGCCCAAGCCCGTGACGCCCGATCTCGCCGCGCTCTGGCGTGACCTCGGATTGAAGCGGGTCGGCGAAGGTCTCGAATTCGACGACACCGCGCCGCTCGCTGCTATCCGCAAGGCCATCACAGCCGCACGCCCGGCATAGAACGCACCGGCAACCGCCCAGCAGCCTTGCTACGCCGCCGGCACGATCTTCCCGGGGTTGAAAATGTTCTGCGGGTCGAGCGCCTGCTTCAGCGCGCGCATCGCGTCGATCGCCTCGGGGCCGAGTTCGGCCTTGAGGTATTTCTGCTTGCCCTGCCCGATGCCGTGCTCGCCGGTACAGGTGCCGCCCATCGCTTGCGCGCGCTCGACGAGGCGATGCATGAATTCCTCACCGCGCGCCATTTCCTCGACATTGTCGACGTCGCAGGCTAGCGAACAGTGGAAGTTGCCGTCACCGACATGGCCGACGATCGGCGACAGCAGGTTGAGCCGCTTCAGATCCTCCTCGGTCTCGGTGACGCAATCGGCCAGACGCGAGATCGGCACGCACACATCCGTCGCCACCACGCCCGCGCCGGGACGCAGCGCCTTGACCGACCAATAGGCGTCATGGCGGGCCTGCCAGAGTTTGGTGCGGTCCTCCGGCTTGGTGGTCCAGGTGAAATCACCGCCGCCACACTCCCTGGCGATCTCGCCGAAATTCTTCGACTGTTCGGCCACTTCGATCTCGCTGCCATGGAATTCCAGCAGCAGCAGCGGCGTTTCCGGCAAGGTAAGCTTCGAATAGGCATTGCAGGCGCGCACCTGCTCGGCATTCAGCAGTTCGATCCGCGCCAGCGGAATACCGGTCTGAATGGCCAGGATTGTCGCCTGGCAGGCGCCGCGCACGGTCTCGAACGAACAGGCGGCGGCGGCGATCGTCTCGGGGATACCGCGCAGCTTGATGGTGAGTTCGGTGATGATGCCGAGCGTGCCCTCGGCGCCGACGAACAGATGCGTCAGGTCGTAGCCGGCCGAGGATTTCTTGGCCCGCGTGCCGGTCTTGATGATCTCGCCGTCGCCGCGCACCACTTTGAGCGCCAGCACGTTGTCGCGCATGGTGCCGTAGCGTACCGCATTGGTGCCGGACGCGCGGGTCGCGGCCATGCCGCCGAGCGAGGCGTCGGCGCCGGGGTCGATCGGGAAGAACAGGCCCTGGTCGCGCAGGTGCTCGTTCAGCGCCTTGCGGGTGACGCCAGGCTGGATCACGCAATCCAGATCCTCGGCATGAACTTCGAGAATCCGGTTCATGTCGCGCAGGTCGATGCAGATGCCGCCGGCGGGCGCGTTGACCTGCCCCTCCAGCGAGGTGCCGGTACCGAAGGCGATCACCGGAACGGAATATTTGGCGCAGATCCGCACCACGTCCTGGATGTCGGCGGTTTCTTGCGCCATCACCACGGCGTCGGGCGGCTGCGTCGGCAGCCACGTGGTGGTATGGGCGTGCTGCTCACGCACCGCTAAAGAGGTAATCAGCCGGTTGCCGAACCGCGCCGCCAGCGCCTCGATTGCGCTCGTCAGCGCCTTTGGTTCCGGCCGCTTCAAATTGCCCGATATCGTCGTCGCCACAACCAATTCCTCCCGGCTTTGAGCCGACCGTGGCAAAGGTTATACAGGGGGTCAAGAGACCCGGAAAAACAAAGGGATGGGTGATGACGAGCGTGGCTGCCGACAAGGATGGCGTGAAGAAGAAGTTAATGGATATGCCGCTGCCTCCGGTCCCGTTCCTGTCTTCGGTGATGCAGATCGAACCGCAATGGATCGACTACAATGGCCATCTCAACATGGCCTATTACAACGTCATGATGGACCGCGCGATCGACGAGATGTGGGTGCATCTCGGGATCGGCCCGACCTACCTGAAGGAGCGCCACGGCTCGACATTCACCGCCGAAGCCCATGTTCGCTACCTGCGCGAGATCCACCTCGGCGACCCCGTTCAGATTTCGGTTTATCTGTTAGGTACCGATGAGAAGCGGCTGCATACGTTCGAGGAACTGCGCCACGCCACCGAAGGCTGGATCTCCGCCACCTCGGAGAACATGACGCTCCACATGGACATGAAGGAGCGGAAGGTCGCCCCCTTCCCGCCGGACATCCGCGCCCGCATCCGCGCGGTGGTGGATTCCCATGCGGCGGTGCCGCGGCCCGAGGGCACCGGCCGCAAGGTCGCGATGCCCGTGAAATAGCAACGCCTTCAGGCCGGTAGCCCGGCTTCCTGCAGCGCGCCGACAACCAGATCGCACTGGCTTGGAGGCAGCGGCGGCATGCCGCGCTGCACTTCCGACACCGTGAGATCAGGATAGTGCTGCCGCAGCGCGCCAAGGCTGCGGCGGGCCTGCGACCCCTGCCCGGCGAGAACATATGATGGGCACAGGGTTCGATGCACCCAGCTTGCCGAAGGATGCTCGGCGAGCCCGCGCTCCTGCCAATGCGCACCTTCGGCGTACTGGCCGGCCGTGAAATAGGCGCAGCCGATCCCGACCATGCTGTTGAAGGCCAGCGGATCGTGCGGCGCGAGGTCGAGCGCAATCTTGAAGCGTTCGATCGCCGACTGCGGATCACCCTTGTAGACGTCGATCCACCCGCTGCGGCTCCACGCCCAGGCCGATCCGCCGTTCATGGCGAGCGCCTTGCGGGTGACGAGATCGGCGGCGTCGAACTCCCTGAGCAGCGTCAGCGCGTTGCCGAGGACGGCAAGCACCGTGGCGTCGTTGCACATCGCCCTCGCTCTGTGCGCCAGTTCGAGACTTCGGGCGCGTTCCTGCTGCGGCTCTTGCGTGAAGTGATAGACCACGCGCTGGACATGCGCCCAGGCCGCCAGCGCGATGGCGAGTGGCTGGTCCGGATCCCGGTCCATCGCGCGCCCGAGCAGTTCGAGGGCGCGGGCATTGCCGTTGGCATCGAGCGAAATGACGCCCGGCAACGCACGCAGCGCGAGGTCGTGCGCGCCGAGGCAGGTCGCCGGCTTGCGCAGCGCATGTTCGATCTCGGCCAGCCGAAGGCATGGCTGCAGCGCCGCCGCGATCCGGACCGCGAGATGCTCCACCGTGGCGGTTTCATCGCGCTGGATGCCCTCGGAACGGTGTGCCCAGAGCTGACGGCCGGTTTCGGTCTCAATCAGCCTGATGCTGAGGTGTGCCTGTGCGCCGGATCCCCTGACGGCGCCGGCCAGATGATAGCGCGTCGCCCCGGACCGGGTCACGACCGAGACGCCGGCGCGGGTCAGGGCCGTGAGCAGCTCATCGGCGATGTCAGCCGCGACGGCGAGATTCTCGCCCGCCGCCTCGATCGCCCCAAAGGCGACCGCCGGCCGGTCCTGCGCCGACACGAACAGCGAGGGCATCGCGCCCAGCGCAGCGGTAACCACCGCCTGCCGCTTCAGCGTCTGCGACGGCGTTTCTCCGTAACGTCGGCGATACGCGATCGAGAACCGGCCGCAATGGGGAAAGCCACAGCGCAGCGCGACGTCCATCACTTTGACCCCGGGCGCGCCCTGCAGCAGCTCGCGCCGCGCGGTCTCGAACCCGATCTCGCGCAACACGGCGCGCGGTGTCTTGCCGACAAACGCAAGGAATTGCCGCTGCAGCGTCCTGCCGGAAACACCGGCGATGCCGGCGAGGTCCGCCAGACGCCAGTCGCGCCCGACATTGGCACGCATCGCATCCAGCACGCGCCGGACACCGCGTGGCAACGGCGTCGATGAAATCTCCTGGCCGGCAATCATCCGCAACTCCAAGACCCTGTTGGTAGGTCTCGAATGCGGCGGAAAAGTTCACGATCCGGATAGCCGTGTCGCGAAGTGGATAGGCGCTCCGAGGCTTCCCGGCCTAAGCCCGGTCACGCTGAAACCGTCAAATCCATTTCAGAGAAGGAAAATTGCATGACTACATCCACTGCCGCGAGGGCCCCGCAACCCGACCAGGTCGACCTCTCCGCCCTCAAGACCAAACAGCACGGCGCCTGGTCGTCCGGCGACTACGCCGTCGTCGGCACCACGCTGCAGATCGTCGGCGAAGCGCTGTGCGAGGCCCTCGACCTCAGGGCCGGCCAGAAGGTGCTCGACGTCGCCGCCGGCAACGGCAACGCCACCCTCGCCGCGGCGCGCCGCTGGTGCGACGTGATCTCCACCGATTACGTGCCGAGCCTGCTCGAGCGCGGCCGCGCGCGCGCCGACGCAGAAGGCCTGTCGGTCCAGTTCAAGGAAGCGGATGCGGAGGCTCTGGACTTCGGCGATGCGACCTTCGACGCGGTGATCTCGACTTTCGGCGTCATGTTCACGCCGGACCAGGACCGCGCGGCCGCCGAATTGCTGCGGGTCTGCAAGAGCGGCGGCAAGATCGGCCTCGCCAACTGGACGCCGGAAGGCTTTATCGGGCAGTTGTTCAAGACGCTCGGCAAATACCTGCCGCCGCCGGCCGGCGCGAAATCACCGGCGATGTGGGGCACGCAGGCACGCATCGCCGAGATGTTTGGAGCGTCGGCCGCCGCGATCGACGCCGAGCGGCGGCACTTCAACTTCCGTTACCGCTCGCCGCTGCACTTTCTCGACGTGTTCAGAAATTACTACGGCCCGACGTTGAAAGCCTTTGCAGCGCTGGATGAAACCAACCAGCGCCGTCTCGCCGACGATATCCTGGCGCTGATCGCCTCGATGAACCGCGCCACGGACGGCACCATGGTGCTGCCGAGCGAGTATCTGGAAATCGTCATCGTCAAACGCTGACGGATCTCCAAAAGAATACGGCAGCGACGGCCATACAGACCGCCGCTGCCGATATCTGCGCGTCAGCCCGCCGGCTAGACGTTGCCGCGTCCACGCACCAGTCCGACCACCGCCGAGACCAGGAACAGGATGATGGCGATGAAGAAGATCGCCTTGGCGATTTCGATGGAGACGCCGGCGATGCCGCCGAAGCCCAGAATACCTGCAATCAGCGCGACGACCAGAAACGTTACGACCCAGCTCAGCATGACACGACCTCTGTTGTCTGTTGCTCTCCCGATGTCTACGACCCGGTTGTCGCGCATCGACTGCAGAAATAATCCGACCCGGGAACGAAAGTTCCGGGCCGCAAAATGCCGAAATTTGTCGATTCCGCTGGAACAAAAGCGCGGTGTGGCCGCAAAATCCGGCCCGAAAATGCGCCGGGATAAAGCCTGTCAAAACGGCCGGACAGGCCCTATATGGCCCTTAATCCCTGCTATGAAGGCTCCCCTTTCCGGCCCCACGGTGCCATCGTGGGGGCGAGACGATTCGAGAATGACCGAGCCGAGCAAAGTGCCCCATCGCGGCGTCCCCGAGCACCAGCCTGCGGCTGGCGGCATCGCTGCGCGTGCGCGGGCCGCAGCCGGTCCGCAGTATCTCAACGGCCTCAATCCCGAGCAGCGCGATGCGGTCGTGACGCTCGATGGTCCGGTTCTGGTGCTGGCCGGCGCCGGCACCGGCAAGACCCGCGTGCTGACCACGCGCATCGCGCATATCCTGAGCCAGGGCCGGGCGCGGCCGCATGAGATCCTGTCGGTGACCTTCACCAACAAGGCGGCGCGCGAGATGAAACTGCGGCTCGGCCAGATGCTCGGCCAGGCGGTCGAAGGCATGCCGTGGCTCGGCACCTTCCACTCGATCGGCGGCCGCATCCTGCGCTTCCACGCCGAGATGGTTCAGCTCAAGTCCAATTTCACCGTGCTCGATGTCGACGACCAGGTGCGGTTGCTCAAGCAGCTGCTGCAGGCCGAGAACATCGACGACAAGCGCTGGCCGGCGCGCATGCTGGCCGGGCTGATCGACGGCTGGAAAAACCGCGGCCTGACGCCGGCGCAGGTGCCGGCAGGCGAAGCCGCGGTATTCGGCAATGGCAAGGGCGGCAAGCTCTACGCGAGTTACCAGGAGCGGCTGAAGATCCTCAACGCCGCCGATTTCGGCGATCTCCTGCTGGAGAACATTCGGCTGTTCCGCGAAAACCCCGATGTGCTCCGGCAATACCAGGACCGGTTCAAGTTCATCCTGGTCGACGAATATCAGGACACCAACGTCGCGCAGTATCTGTGGCTGCGGCTGTTGTCGCAGGCGCCGTCACGGCCGGGGGTTGCTCTCTCCTCCATCATTCCGGGCGCTGTCGATTCCGCTGTCATTCCGGGGCGCATCGAAGATGCGAACCCGGAATCCAGAGATAACGAGGACTCATCTCTAGATTCCGGGTCTGCGCTTTCAGCGCATCCCGGAATGACGGAGACAGGCGGCACCCCCTCCGCGCCTCTGAAGAACATCTGCTGCGTCGGCGACGACGACCAGTCGATCTACGGCTGGCGCGGCGCGGAGGTCGACAACATCCTGCGCTTCGAGCACGATTTTCCCGGCGCAAAAGTCATCCGCCTCGAACGCAATTACCGCTCCACCGGCCACATCCTCGCCGCCGCCTCGCATCTGATCGCGCACAACGAAGGCCGGCTCGGCAAGACGCTGCGCACCGAGGATGTCGACGGCGAAAAGGTCACCGTGACAGGCTCCTGGGATTCCGAGGAGGAAGCCCGTGCCATCGGCGAGGAGATCGAGGAACTGCAGCGCGCGGGCGACAACCTCAACGAGGTCGCGATCCTGGTGCGGGCCTCGTTCCAGATGCGCGAATTCGAAGATCGCTTTGTCACGCTGGGCCTGCCCTATCGCGTGATCGGCGGTCCGAGATTCTACGAGCGCGCCGAAATCCGCGACGCGCTGGCCTATCTGCGCGTAATCAACTCGCCGGCCGACGATCTCGCCTTCGAGCGCATCGTCAACGTACCGAAGCGCGGGCTCGGCGACGCCACGGTGCAGATGCTGCACGACCACGCCCGCAAGCGCCGCATTCCGCTGTTCGAGGCGGCGCGTTCCGTGGTCGAGACCGACGAACTGAAGCCGAAGGCGCGCGGAAGCTTGCGCGAACTCATCCTGCAGTTCGAGCGCTGGCGTGCCCAGCGCGAGGTGATCTTGCATACGGAGCTCGCCGAAATCGTGCTCGACGAGAGCGGCTATACCGAGATGTGGCAGAAGGACCGCTCGGCCGACGCCGCGGGGCGGCTCGACAATTTGAAGGAACTCGTGCGCTCGATGGAAGAGTTCGAGAATCTGCAGGGTTTCCTCGAACACATCTCGCTGGTGATGGACCGCGACGGCGGCGAAAGCGACGAGGCGGTGTCGCTGATGACGCTGCACTCGGCCAAGGGACTCGAATTCGAGAATGTGTTCCTGCCAGGCTGGGAGGAAGGCCTGTTTCCGAGCAAGCGCACGCTCGACGAACAGGGCAGCGCCGGGCTGGAAGAGGAGCGCCGCCTTGCCCATGTCGGGCTAACGCGCGCACGCCGCCGCGCCAAACTCTATTTCGCCACCAACCGGCGCATCCACGGCACATGGTCGACCACGATGCCGTCGCGCTTCCTCGACGAACTGCCGTCGGCCAATGTCGAGATCACGGAGTCGAAGGGCGGCTCCGGCTGGGGCGGCAGCGGCGGCTACGGCCCGTCCCGCTTCGACAATGTCGAATCCTTCGGCTCCAGCTACACCACGCCGGGCTGGCAACGCGCACAGGCCAACCGCGCGCGCAATCAGGGCGGCCGCGGCGGACAGGATCGCGGCGGGTTTGAAGAAAGCCAGTCTTCTTTTTCAGGTTCGCGCAGCGATACCTCAGGCTCGCGCGGCGATACCTTCACCGGCGGCTTTTCGCGCAACAAGCGCGGGCCGATGGTGATCGAGGGCGAACTGGTCGCCAAATCCACCGGCACGGTGTCGGAATTCTCGCTCGACGATCGCGTCTTTCACGACAAATTCGGCTACGGCCACGTGGTGAAGATCGACGGCAACAAGCTGACGATCGCGTTCGACAAGGCCGGCGAGAAAAAGGTCGTCGATAGTTTCGTCACGCGCGTGTAAGGCCGCCACATCATGAGTTCATCGGCATCGGGCTGGAGCATCCGCCAGGCACGGCCAGACGATTTTCCGGCGCTGGGCAAGCTGCTGGTGTCAGCCTACGCCGCCTTGCCCGGCATGCCCTCTCCCGAAGATTGGCCGCCTTACTATGCAATGCTGGAGAACGTCGCCGCCCGCGCCGCCAACCCCGCATTCACGCTCTTTGTTGCGGCCGATGACAATGGCCACCTGCTTGGCAGCATCGATTACATCGACGACCTGACGCAGTACGGCGTCGGCAGCGTTGCGACGATCACCGACGCCGCCGGCGTCCGCCTGCTCGCCGTCGACGGCACGTGTCAGGGCCGGGGCGTCGGCAAGGCGCTGGCCAGGTTCTGCATCGAGCACGCGAGGCGCACGGGCAAAGCCAGAATAATTCTACATACCACCAGGATCATGCAGACGGCCTGGGCGATGTATGAACGCCTCGGCTTCGTCCGGTTTCCCGAGATCGACTTCCAGGTAGAAGATATTGATGTTTTCGGCTTCCGGCTGGAGTTTACGGAGACCGAAGGCTCCCTCACCTAACGCTAGCTGGCCATCCCTATTCTCCCATCATATGATTCGGATGGGGGTCTCTTCATGCTGACGAACAGTCGCGCAATTATTCGGCGCTTGGAGCGTGAAGGGTGGACTCTGATTCGCGTCACGGGGTCCCACCACGTCTTCAAAAGCGCCCGCTCGGGCGAAACACTGGTCATTCCGCACCCCACGAAAGACTTGGGAAAAGGTCTGGTCCGTGCCATTTATAAGGGTGCGGGGTGGAAACCTGACTGAGATTAAACATGGCCCACTACATCGCCCTTATTGAAGATGCAGGGCCGGACCGCGCCATTGGCGTCTGGTTTCCGGACCTGCCCGGCTGCACTTCCGGTGGCGATGACATTGACGAAGCATTGCGCAACGCGCCGGAAGCTCTGGAGCTTTATGCAGATTGCTACGAAGAAGATGGCAAGCCGCTGCCGCGTCCGCGAACACTGACCGAATTGAAATCCGATCCCGAAATTGCCGGTGATCTCAAGAGCCACATGGTCGCCCTGATCGAATTACCAGTCCGCGCCCACGCCGCGGAATAGAGCTTTTCGTCAGGGCTATGGATTGCGGAACGTGCTCTGCGTTCCTATCTCCCGGTTCCCGCCCCTTCCCGCGCCGACCCCGGCCAAAGCGCCGCCGTGTCGCTCGCGCCCCTTTCAGACTGCCATGCTCGCGATGCCATCCATCATATCCGTCTCAAATCTCTCGAAGACCTACGGCACCGGCTTCAAGGCGCTCAACGGCATCAACCTGGACATCAAGCGTGGCGAGATCTTCGCGCTGCTGGGGCCGAACGGCGCCGGGAAGACCACGCTGATCAGCATCATCTGCGGCATCGCCAATCCGAGCGCGGGCAGCGTCACCGTCGATGGCCATGACATCAACCGGGATTATCGCGCCGCGCGCTCGCTGATTGGCCTCGTTCCGCAGGAACTGCATACCGACTCCTTTGAAACCGTATGGGCGACCGTCAGCTTCAGCCGCGGCCTGTTCGGCAAGCCGAAGAACCCGGCCCACATCGAGAAGGTGCTGAAAGACCTTTCGTTGTGGGACAAGAAGGATTCCAAGATCATCACGCTGTCCGGCGGCATGAAGCGCCGCGTCATGATTGCGAAGGCGCTGTCGCACGAGCCGCAGATCCTGTTCCTGGACGAGCCGACCGCCGGCGTCGACGTCGAATTGCGCAAGGGCATGTGGGAGGTGGTGCGCGCACTCCAGGCCGCCGGCGTCACCATCATCCTGACGACGCACTACATCCAGGAAGCCGAGGAGATGGCCGACCGGATCGGCGTCATCAACAAGGGCGAGATCATCCTGGTCGAGGACAAGGCCGGCCTGATGCAGAAGCTCGGCAAGAAGCATCTAAAGCTCTATCTGCAGGGCAAGGTCGATGCGATCCCCGCTTCGCTTGCCGCCTACAATCTCGAACTGTCCGACGACGGCCGCGCCGTGACCTATGATTACGACACCAAGGGCGACCGCACCGGCATCACCAGTCTCTTGAGCGACCTGCGCGACGCGGGCATCCGCATCTCGGATCTCGACACCAGCCAGTCTTCTCTCGAAGACATCTTCGTCAACCTGGTGAGGGCGCCATGAATTTCCGGGCAATCCAGTCAATCTACCTGTTCGAAATGGCGCGTACCTGGCGCACGCTGCTGCAGAGCATCGTCTCGCCGGTGGTTTCCACCTCGCTGTATTTCGTGGTGTTCGGCGCCGCGATCGGCTCGCGCATCACCGAAGTCGAGGGCGTCAGCTACGGCACCTTCATCGTGCCGGGCCTGGTGATGCTGTCGGTCTTGACGCAGAGCATCGCCAACGCCTCGTTCGGCATCTACTTCCCGAAATTCGTCGGCACCATCTATGAAATATTGTCGGCGCCGGTTTCCTATTACGAGATCGTCATCGGCTATGTCGGCGCCGCCGCGACCAAATCCATCATTCTCGGCCTGATCATCCTGGCGACCGCCGCACTGTTCGTGCCGCTGCACATCCTGCATCCATGGTGGATGCTGACCTTCCTGGTGCTGACCGCGGTGACCTTCAGCCTGTTCGGCTTCATCATCGGGATCTGGGCCGACGGCTTCGAAAAGCTGCAGATGATCCCAATGCTGGTGGTGACGCCGCTGACCTTCCTCGGCGGCAGCTTCTACTCGGTGAACATGCTGCCGGAGGGCTGGCGCACGGTCTCGCTGCTCAATCCGGTGGTGTATCTGATCTCGGGGTTCCGCTGGAGCTTCTACGAGATCGCCGACGTCAGCGTGGCCCTGAGCCTCGGCATGACGCTCGGCTTTCTCGCCATCTGCATGGTGCTGATCTGGTGGATCTTCAGAACCGGATACCGGCTGAAGAACTGACCCGCAGGGTTATTCCGGGGCGGCTCGAAGAGCCGAACCCGGAATTTCGAGATTCCGGGTTCGTGCTTCGCACGCCCCGGAATGACGACACATCCACCCGCTCGCGAAAATGTCAGCACTTTGCCGCCGATTGCGCCGTTGCAGCGCCTTGTTTGCGCCGTGGCATGCGTTAACGATTGCCGGTGCAGGCCACTGGAACCAGTGCCGCTTTCCGGGCATATTGGGTGCCGGGGACGGAGAGCCGGCGTTGTTTTGAGGCCGAAGGCCAAAGGTAAGTAAAATGCGTTCCTTCCTCGTTGCTTTCACCGCGCTGTCATTGCTTGCCTCGGGCGCGCAGGCCAAGGTCGCCATCACCGTCGATAAGGACAACCAGCGGATGACCGTCGCCGTCGACGGCGTCGAGCGTTATACGTGGCCGGTATCATCGGGCCTTCCCTCCTACGAGACGCCGAACGGCAGCTTCCGCGCCTTCCGCATGGAGGAAGACCACTATTCCAAGGAATTCGACGAGGCGCCGATGCCGCACTCGATCTTCTTCACGAAGGTCGGCCATGCCATCCACGGCACCGATTCCGTCAACCGCCTCGGCAGCCCGGCCTCGCATGGCTGCGTGCGGCTGTCGCGCGAGCATGCCGCAAAGCTCTTCGCGCTGGTCAAGGAACAAGGCGTGCTCAACACCACGGTGATGCTGAGCGGCTCGTCGCAGGTAGCACTGGCGCGCAATCCGCGGCGCTCCAACACAGCGGTCGCGCGACGTGCCCCGCAACAGCAGTATGAGCAGCAATCCGAGTCCGCAGGCGATCCCGTCGTGATCACGCCGCAACAGCAGCGCATCGCGCCACAGGCCCGGGTCAACGATGGCTACATCTATCCCGCCGATGGTTCTTCGAGCGAAGCCCGCTACCCCGCGCCCGGCCGCCGCATCTACGATACCCAGGCCTATCAGCAGCAGCAGACCTATCAACAGCAGCAAGCCTATCAGCAACAGCAGCAGTCCTACGGCAACCGCGGCTATGCGCCGGCGCCGCAGGGCTACTACTATCAGCCGCGGCAGCAATATTACCAGCAGCGCGGCCAGTACAGCTATCAGGACTAACGGAGCGAAGCTGCGTCGGCCGCGCGATCATGCGCGCCGCAATATCACCCATCGGCCCGTGCAAGCTGGCCGTCGCGTTGCGCCAACAGCCGCGACCGCTGCCAGGTGTCGTGAAGCACCATGCCTGCGGCCATCGCGACAACGAAGACGATGACCCCGGGCGATAGCGTCGCGAGGCTTTCCAGCGCCGGTCCCGGGCACAGCCCGACAAGCCCCCACCCGATGCCGAACAGCGCGGCACCCGCGACCAGCGGCGGATCAATAGCTGTCTTGCCGGGCCAGAAATATTGCGGGGCGAGCCAAGGCTGCGAACGGCGGCTGGCGAGCATGAAGCCCGGCACCGCCACCGCGAGCGCTGCAACCATCACCACGGCGAGGCTCGGGTCCCACGCGCCGAAGACGTCCAGGAAGTTCAGGACCTTGTCCGGCTGCACCATGCCTGAGATCAACAGGCCCGCGCCAAAGATCAGGCCGCAAATCAAGGGAGCGACGATCCACATGGCTCAGCCTCCCATCACATGACGTGTGACCGCGACGGTAGCGACCGCCGTCGCCATGAAGACGATCGTGGCCGTGATCGAGCGCGGCGATAGCCGGCCTATTCCGCAAATACCGTGTCCGGAGGTGCAGCCGCCGCCAAGCCGCGAGCCGAAGCCGACCAGCAATCCGGCGACGACAAGAACGGCCCAGCTGGCCGGCAGCTTCGGCGTCGCCATCCCATGGCCGACGAAGCCCGCAATGACGGGAGCCAGTATGAGCCCGGCAATGAAGGCGATGCGCCAGCCTTTATCCTCGCTGCGCAAATTCAGGAGGCCACTGAAGATGCCGCTGACCCCGGCGATCCGGCCGGTCAACAACATCAGCAGGACGGCAGAGAGCCCGATCAGGGCGCCGCCAATGGCGGCCGATACCGGCGTGAAATTGGCCATGATGGTTCCGTTGGTTTCGACAGTCGCGAAAAATCATAGGCGCACCCGACACGATCGCAAAGGTGCGATCGCCGCTGCCTTGATCCATCGCAATGCCGGCCAGACGCCCTTCTGGATATATTCTGTCGACAAACCACAAGGCAAAACCGATGACCAATTGGCCGCAACAGACCACCGATTTGAGCGTCCTCCTGCGCGGCCTTCGCGGTGCGGCCCCCGACGTCATGAAGGCGTTTGCGGGCATTGCGAAGGCGGCGACGGTCTCAAAAGCGCTGGACGGCAAGACCAAGGAACTGATCGCGCTCGGCATCGCGGTGGCCGTGCGATGCGACGATTGCATCGCCTTTCATGTCAAGGCCTGCGTGGAACAGGGGGCCACGAAGGAGGAAATCAGCGAGACGCTCGGAATGGCCATCTACATGGGCGCGGGGCCGTCGGTGATGTACGCGAGCCACGCGCTCGACGCGTTCACGCAATTCGAGGCCAGCAAGGCGAAGCCATCGGACAAGCAGCGCGCCGCCCGCGACGACGACGAAATCCGTATCGAGTGAGATCTTGCCGGCCGGCGGTCACGGCGTCCGCGGCCTGCCCGCCATCTATTCCTCGCCTTTCCTGAGCCGCCGCCACACGGCGCCCAGCACGTTGGAATAATCGTCGGTCCAGACCCGCTGGTTGTCCTCGGCCTCCGTCATCGCCCATTGCCCCGACGAGGCCAGCTTGCCGACATCGGCCTCGTCCCGCGCCGAGGCGACGACCGAGGTGGAAAAGATGTACTCGTTGTCGCGGCCGGAATCCTCGCTGTAGACCCAGCTCTTCATGTCGTTGGCGTCGGCGATGCCGACGACCACGCTGGAGAGTTCCAGATGCCGGTTGGACACGTGCATCACGACAGCGCCATGCGGCGCCAGTTTGGACTTGTAGATCTCCATCGCCTCTTCGGTCGCCAGATGGATGGGGATCGCATCCGACGAATAGGCGTCGACAATGATCAGATCATAGACGCCATCGGGCTCGCGCGCGAAGGTCAGCCGCGCGTCGCCGATCACGGGTTTGAGATCCGGTTGGCAGGACTGGATGTAGGTGAAGTATTTCGGATCGCGCGCGGTATCGACCATGGTCTGGTCGATCTCGAAGAACTTCCAATCCTCGCCGGGCTCCGCGGCGCAGACCAGCGTGCCGGAGCCGAGCCCGATCACGGCAACGCGCAACGGCGCGCCCTTGCGCTCGCGGATCGCCGTAATCGCCTGACCGATGCCGCCATCCTTGTGATAGTAGGTGATCGGCTCGGGCTGGCCGGTGACCGGCGTGCCATCATCGTTCCTGAATTTCTCGGCACCGTGGATCGTGGTGCCGTGCATCAGCACGTGATACTGGCCGTTCGGCGTCACCACGATCTTGTGGACGCCGAAGAAGCTGCGCACGGTCTCCACCCTCCCGTCGTCCGAGGGATACATCCGGATCAGCACCAGCGCCAACGTCACCACGGCGGCCAGCTTCCAGCGATCCGCCTTGAGCAGGATCGCCAATATCATCGAGACGACCGCAACCGCGCCTATCACGTAGACTCGATTGGTCTCCAGCCATGTGAAGATTTTGCCGCTGCTGTAGGACGGCGCGATCAGCGCCACTGCAATGATGGCCAGCAGTGGCCAGAACCAGCGGGACCATTTCGGCCACCGTTCCTCTGCCGGCGGCCGGCACAGCACCGCCAGCGCCACCAGGATCGGATACTCCGCGACCCAGGAGAACGTAAACGGCGCGATCAATCCCGCGAACAGTCCGCCGACCATGCCGCCGAACGACAGCGCGACATAGAAACCAGTGAGATATTTCGCGGCCGGACGGGTGCGCGCCAACTCGCCATGGCAAGCCATCGCGATGATGAAAAAGCAAAGCTGGTGGCCGCCGAGCGTCAGCAACAGGTTCTGATCGATGCCTATCGCCAACAACAGGATCACCCCCATGATCGCCAGCGGTTGCAGCATCAGCATGAACTTGTGCGGCAACAGCGGGCGCGACTGGAACACCAGCACCCAGGTCAGGAGATAGAGCGACAGCGGCAGCACCCATAGCAGCGGCGCGGCGGCGACGTCGGTGGAAATATGCGCGGTCACCGCGATCAGCAGTCCGGAGGGAACGGCTGCCAGGAAAATCCAGCGGGCGCGCAGGATCCACGACGGCGCAGGCGCTTCGGCATCGTCGGCCGGCATGTTCAAGTCAGCAGCATTGGCCGGCGCGCGCAATAGCAGGACGCCGCAGGTTGCGATCAGCATGATCAGCAGGCCGTAGCCGCCGGTCCAGATCAGGTTTTGCGTACGCAGCGTGAAGACCGGCTCCAGCAGCACCGGATAGGACAGCAGCGCCAGGAAGCTGCCGATATTCGACGACGCATAAAGGAAATAAGGATCGGGACCTTTGGGGTGGCCGGTGCGGACGAACCAGGCCTGCAGCAGAGGATTGTTGGCGGAGAGCGCGAAGAACGGCAGCCCGATCGATACCGCAAACAACCCCAGCAGCCAGAACGCATAGCCCGAATTCGGCGGATCGCCCCACCCGCTCGAGATCGACAGCGGCAGCGTCAGCATCGCGACCGCGAGCAGCACCAGATGGATCGCCACCGGGAGCGCTCGATTGCGCAACTGCATCAGAAAATGCGCATAGGCATAACCGCCGAGCAGCAGCGACTGGAAGAACACCATCGCCACCGACCAGACCGCCGGCGAGCCGCCGAGCCGCGGCAGCACCATCTTGGTGAACAACGGCTGCACCGAAAACAGCAGCAGCGCGCTGACGAAAATCGCCGCGGTGTAGACAATCAGGACCAGCCGGTTCCGACCTTCGGAAGGCAGGTCCTGGAAAACGGACGAATCGGGAGAAGTCATCAAAACTCCGGCTGAAGACCGGCGGGCGCCGGAGGCAAGACTCCGGCAGGGCCACCGGACGGCCGCAATGGAGCATAGGGCGACACGGCGAGCAATGCGGGTTAAGAAAGCACCGATGCGGCGCTTTGCGCCGATTCCGATCAAACCTTTTTGAAGCTGAAGCTGGCATGAACGAGACGGACGTTGTCATCATTGGGGCGGGGCATAACGGCCTCACCTGCGCGGCCTATCTTGCGACGGCGGGCCTGCGCGTAAAAGTTGTCGAACGCCGCAAGGTGGTCGGTGGCGCCGCGGTGACCGAGGAATTCCATCCCGGCTTCCGCAATTCGGTGGCGGCCTACACCGTCAGTCTCCTCAACCCGCAGATCATCGCCGACCTTAATCTGGCCGAGCACGGCCTGCGCATCGTCGAGCGCCGCGCGCAGAACTTCCTGCCCGCGCCCGACGGCAGCTATCTCCTGACCGGTGAGGGCCGCACGCAGCAATCGGTAGCAAAGCTCAGCCCGCGCGATGCGGCCGCGATCGATGCGTTCTCGCGCGAACTGGAGGCCATCGCCGACGTGCTGCGGCAGTTCGTGCTGCGCGCACCGCCGAACCTCGTCGAGGGATTTGGCGTCAGTGCCATACGCGAAGCGTTCAACGCGATGGGCACGGCCGGCATCCTGCGCAAGCTCTCACTGGATCAGCAGCGCAGCCTGCTCGACCTGTTCACATGCTCGGCCGGCGAGATGCTCGACGAACGGTTTGAGAACGACCTGGTGAAGGCGCTGTTCGGCTTCGACGCCATCGTCGGCAACTATGCCAGCCCCTACGCGGCCGGATCGGCCTACGTCATGCTGCACCACGCATTCGGCGAGGTGAACGGCAAGAAGGGCGTATGGGGTCACGCCATCGGCGGCATGGGCGCGATCACGCAGGCCATGGCGCGCTCGGCGCGCGGGCGCGGCGTTGAAATCGAAACCGAAGCCGGCGTGCGCGAGGTGATCGTCGAAGGCGACCGCGCCGCGGGGGTCATGCTCGACAACGGCGCAGCCGTCCGTGCGAAATACGTCGTTTCCGGCGTCAATCCGAAGTTGCTGTATACGCGGCTGATCCCGCCGGGAGCGCTGGCGCCCGAATTTCTCCAACGTATGGCGCGCTGGCGCAACGGCTCCGGCACCTTCCGGATGAATGTCGCGCTCACCGCCCTGCCCTCGTTCACCGCGCTGCCTGACGCCGGCGATCATCTCACCTCAGGCATCATCCTGGCGCCCAGTCTCGGCTACATGGACCGTGCGTGGCTCGACGCCCGCGCGCACGGCTGGAGCCGCGAGCCGGTGGTCGAACTCCTGATTCCCTCGACGCTGGACCCTTCGCTTGCGCCCGACGGCCAGCACGTCGCGAGCCTGTTCTGCCAGCATGTGGCGCCGGAACTGCCGGACGGAAAGTCCTGGGACGATCACCGCGACGAGGTCGCCGACCTCATGATCGCGACGGTCGACAAATACGCGCCGGGTTTTGCGGCAAGCGTGATCGGCCGCCAGGTGCTGTCGCCGCTCGACCTCGAGCGGCAGTTCGGCCTGCTCGGCGGCGACATCTTCCATGGCGCGCTGACGCTCAACCAGCTGTTCTCGGCACGGCCGATGCTCGGCCACGCCGACTATCGCGGGCCGCTGAAGGGCCTCTACCATTGCGGCTCTGGCGCCCATCCCGGCGGCGGCGTCACTGGCGCGCCCGGTCACAACGCCGCACAGGCGATCCTGGGCGATCACCGCGCGCTGTTCGGATAGGCTGGCAGAAGGTTAGACGCGCTTTGACCATGCTCGCGTTCCAGTTCATATCCCAGATGGAACCCTGTGATCATGCTGGGTAGAACCGGTGGATAACGGCGTGGAGAAGTCTGTGGATCCCGCAGTTGAAATCCGGTGCGCGGACTGTGGAGACCGCCACCTGCGTCTCCGTGGATAGCAGATTGACAACGCCCGGAATTGACTGTGGACGAGCGGTGGACGGTGTCGCGAGGTCGAGGGAACAATAAGATAAGGGCCAGGCGTTTATACGCCCGGCCCTGACCTGGCCCCGAAAGGGACGCGATTACTTCAGCGAACTGGAGATGTTGTTGAACGTGACGCTCAGCTGGCTGCCGACGCCGTTCACGGCGGTGATGATCGCGATCGCAATGCCGGCGGCAATCAGGCCGTATTCGATGGCGGTGGCACCGGACTCGTCCTTGAAAAACTTCGCAATGAGGGACTTCATGGCTGGTTCGACCTCGGTTGGTGTGCTCAGAACGGGGCCTGCCCCCAGTTCCTCTGCGGAACCTATGGATTGGAACCTAAGGTGGTTCTAATAGACGAGGTGTAAGTTTTCGGGAAATCGCGCGATGAAATTTGCTCAAATTTGAATCATTCGAGCTCGGTCAACTCGTCGCCACTGACTTTCACACGGTTTTTCAATGAGTTCCATCGCACCCACCCACCGCGCCAGCTTTGCTATCGGAAACGAGCAAGCCGCCCGGCGCGTTGTCGATTTGCTAACCGAAGTTTTCTTTGAGGGGCAGGCTGCGATCGCGGCGTTCGAGCGGCCGGATGGCCGCTGGGACGTCACGGTACATTTCGCCGATCCGCCGGACCAGGCGCTGGTGCGCGAACTCGTGACCAGCGCGGCCACGGCGGACATCGCCAATACCATCGATTTCGATACGATCGAAGCCAAGGACTGGGTCAGCGCCAGCCTGGAGGATCTGGTCCCGGTGCCGGCCGGGCGCTTCGTCGTGCACGGCCAGCATGACCGCCAGCGCGTGGCACCCAACAAGATCGGCATCGAAATCGAGGCCGCGCTGGCGTTCGGCACGGGCCACCACGGCACCACGCGCGGCTGCCTGCTGCTGCTCGATCACGTGCTGAAAGCCCGGCGCCCCCGCCGCGTGCTCGATCTCGGCACCGGTACCGGCGTGCTGGCGATTGCCGCCGCGAAGGCACTGCATGAGGAGGTGCTGGCGAGCGATATCGATCCGCCCTCGGTGCAGGTCGCGCGCGAGAACGCCAGGCTGAACGTATCGGGCCATCTGGTGCGGCCTATCCGCGCCACCGGCTTCGCGGCACCGCAATTTGCAGCCGCCGCCCCGTTCGATCTGGTGCTGGCGAACATTCTCGCCAATCCGCTGCGGCAACTGGCGACACCGATGGCGCGGCATCTCGCACCATCGGCGCTGGTCATTCTCTCCGGACTGCTGACGCCTCAAGCCCCTGGGGTGATCGCGGCCTATCGCGCGCGCGGCCTGGTGCCGGTACGGCATCTGCGCATCGAAGGCTGGAGCAGCCTGTTACTGCGCAAGGTAAACTGAAGGTCTTATTTGGCAGGCCGCGGCGGATTGCGGGCAATCACACCCTTCTTCAATGATCGCTTGACGCGGGCTTCCGCGAAACGGTCGAGCATCTTGACGACAACGCCGCGCTGCTTCTTGTTTGCGACCGGGGGGACCGGGCCGGGATTTTCCGGCGGGGAAATTTTCTCAAACGTGAAAGCAGGCATCGTGCATCCCCTCTTCGTTGAGTTGAAACACTCCTGGAGCCCTCCAGTATGCATAAGCGAACGGCCTGCATGCCAAACCGTTCCATCCAATCTACGTGGACAGACTTATTGAAGCACGGATTATGCCAAATTGTGGCGGATTGCGAAGATGTGCGCTGAACTCTAGAGTGATCGCGCGATGTTCGAAGCCCATTTCCAGACGTTCGAAGAATCCGAAGGCGGCGTGGCGCTGACGGCCCGACTCGGCGCGTTCCGCGAGGAGCTGGCGCGCCGCAAGCTGACGGGCTTCGTGATCCCCCGCGCCGATCAGCAGCAGAATGAATATGTACCGCCGTCGGACGAGCGGCTGGCCTGGCTGACCGGCTTCACTGGCTCGGCCGGCATGGCGATCGTGCTGGTTCATGAGGCCGCCGTGTTCGTCGATGGGCGCTACACGCTGCAGGCAGCCAAGCAGGTCGACCGCAAGGCCTGGCATATCGAGCCGCTGGTCGATCCGGCCCCGGAACATTGGCTGGCGCGGCATCTTTCCGCCGGCGACCGCCTAGGTTTTGATCCATGGCTGCACACTTCTGCGGCAGCCGAGCGGCTGGCCGCCGCCTGCGCCAAGGCCGGCGCGGAATTGATCGCGGTCGACAGCAACCCGCTGGACTCGGTCTGGACGGAGCGCCCGGCATCGCCGCTCGGCCCCGTCGCCATCCACGGCACGCAGTTTTCCGGCGAGATAGAAGCCGAGAAGCTCAAGCGGATCCGGCTGGAAATCAGCAAGCTCGGCGTCGAGGCGCTGGTGCTGTCGGACAGCCACGCGGTGGCTTGGACCTTCAACATCCGCGGCGCCGACGTCTCGCATACGCCGCTGCCGCTTTCCTACGCACTGGTCCCGAAGGACGGCCGCCCCACCGTGTTCATCGATCATCGCAAGCTGTCGAACCTGACCCGCGACCATCTCGAACGCTCCGCCGATGTCCGGGAGCCGGACGCGCTGACGCCGGCGTTGACGGAACTCGCGCGTGCCGGCGCGGCCATCGCCCTCGACAGCGCGACCGCGGCGGACGCGCTCAGCCGGCTGATCACGGCCGCCGGCGGCAAGCCCGTGCACGGCAACGATCCGGTGAGCCTGCTCAAGGCGGTGAAGAACCTCACCGAGATCGACGGCACCCGAACCGCGCACCAGCGCGACGCGGTGGCGCTGGCGCGGTTCCTGGCCTGGATCGATCGCGAAGCGCCCTCCGGGGCGCTGACGGAAATCGACACCGTCGAGGCGCTGGAGACCTTCCGGCGGCAGACCGGCGCGTTGAAGGATGTTTCGTTCCCGACCATCGCCGGCACCGGCCCGAACGGCGCCATCGTGCACTACCGCGTCACCCGCAAGAGCAACCGGCGCATCGCGCCCGGCGACCTGCTGCTGATCGATTCCGGCGCGCAGTATGAAGACGGCACCACCGACGTGACCCGCACCATCGCGATCGGCGAGCCGACTGACGAAATGCGCGACCGTTTCACCCGCGTGCTGCGCGGCCACATCGCGATTGCCCGCGCGGTGTTTCCCGACGGCACCACCGGCGCACAGCTCGACAGTTTCGCGCGGCAATATCTCTGGCAGGCCGGCCTCGATTTCGAGCACGGCACCGGACATGGCGTCGGCAGCTATCTCTCGGTGCATGAAGGCCCGGCACGGATTTCCAGGCTCGGCACCACGCCGCTGAAGCGCGGCATGATTCTGTCCAACGAGCCCGGCTACTACAAGGCCGACGCCTATGGCATCCGGATCGAGAACCTCGAACTCGTCATCGGCGCCGACGTCGCGGGCGCGGACAAGCCGGTGAATGCGTTCGAGACGCTGACGCTGGCGCCGATCGACCGCCGCCTGATCGATGTGGCCATGCTCAGTCCTGCGGAACTGAAGTGGCTGAACGACTACCATGCCCGCGTCAATCGCGAGGTGCGCCCGCACCTCGACGACAACGCCGCGAAACTGTGGCTCGACGACGCAACGGCGGCGCTGCTGCCGATTTGACCATCGTCGCCTAATGCGGTCGTCGTCCTCCGCGAAAGCGGGGGACCCAGTATTCCAGAGACGCCAGCGATTGAATCGAGAGGGCCCGGCGTACTGGGTCCCCGCCTTCGCGGGCACGACAGTGGAGTTTGTTTCGCGCGACGAAACGCCATCGCCCCGCCTCCCCAATTCGGCATGGCCGCATGCTGAAACATCCGTATTCGCGCTGATCCATCCCGCTACAGTCCGATTCAACCAACAGGACCAAATCGGAATGCACGGCGTCGTGGGCAAGCCGCCCGACGCGGCGAATAACAGTGCCGCCGCGACATCGAAGATCATGCTGCTGTTGCTCGTCGCGATGACGGGCGTTGCGCCGATCTCGCTCTACATGCTGGTGCCGGCGCTGCCCGTGCTGGCGACGACGTTCGGCGGCGATATTTCGATCGCACAGATGACGGTGTCGCTTTACATGGTCGGTATCGCCTGCTCGCAGCTCATCATGGGGCCGCTGTCGGACAAGTTCGGCCGGCGCCCGGTGCTGCTCGCGGGCCTCGCGCTGATGGTGGCGGCCAGCATCGGCTGTTCGCTGGCGCAGACGCTGCCGCAACTGATCGCCGCGCGCTTCCTGCAGGCGCTGGGCGGCGCCACCGGCATGGTGGTGAGCCGCGCCATCATCCGCGATCTTTACAGCCGCGATCGCATCAGTTCCATGATCAGCCTCGTCATCGGGGTCATGATGGCGGCGCAGATGCTGAGCGCCCTTGTCGGCGGCCTGCTGGAGACCGCGTTCGGCTGGCGTGCGATCTTCTATTTCATCACCGCGGCCTCGCTCAGCGTCGCGGTCCTGATCGCCATCGCCCTGCCCGAGACCCGCCGCGACCGCGGGACGAGCAGCAGTTTCCGTGGCGACGTCGGCAAGCTGGTCCGCGACCGCGCCTTCCTCGGCTATGTGCTGTGCCAGGTGCTGGCCTCGCAGATCATCTTCACCTTCGCCGGCGGCGGGCCCTACATCGTGGTGACGCAGATGGGCCGCACCACGGCCGAGTATGGCGCATGGTTCGCAGCCACCGGCTTTGCCTATCTGGTCGGCAACCTGTTCTGCGTGCGCTTCGCGCCACGCCATTCGCTGGAGAAGCTGATCTGGTTCGGCCTGGCGCTGCAATTCGCCGGCGCGCTGCTGAACCTGACATTCAGCATTGCCGGCATCAACCAGGCGCCGCTCTGGCTGTTCGGCACCCAGATGATCGTGATGGTCGCCAACGCCTTCGTGATGAACAACGCCGCCGCCGGCGCCATCAGCGTCCGCCCCGAAGCCGCCGGCACCGCCGCGGGCGCCATGGGCTTTCTGCAGCAGGGCATCGGCGCGCTGGTCTCGCAGTTCGGCGCCTATCTCGGCGGTCACTCCACCACCACGCTGCCGCTGACGGCCGCGATCCTCGCGCTGTCGGTCGCCTGCGCGTCGGCGATGTTCTTTCTCGTGCCACGGCCAACCGTGGTGGTCAGCGAGGAACTGATGAAGAAGGCGGAGGAGGAAGAGAGCGGGATGTTGTGAGTGGAACGACAATGCCACCAACGTCATTGCGAGCGCAGCGAAGCAATCCATTCTTTCTTGACGTTGGGACATGGATTGCTTCGCTGCGCTCGCAATGACGGGTGGATACAGTTTCACGATCTCGCAGCGAGGTTCGCCCGAGGCATGCTTGAAATCTTGTCCCTCCTAAGATCCGAGGGCGCAGGGAAGACCGGGTGCTTGCTGCACCCGCGGTCTCGCGTGCGATTTGCGCAAACAAAAATGCACACGAGCATACAGGGCAGCGGGAGCATTCCGGCCTTCCCTGCGCAGTGGCTTTACGGCTTATAACGTGATCTCCCCGGTGAACGGCTCTTTTGCCACCGTCGCCACCCAAGGCGTGAACCCCGAGCAACTTGACGCCAGCACCGCGGCGTCAGGACCACACGACTTCGCCGTACGCTTCATGCACGTACGTCTTGCGCATTCCGCGTCCACCGCATCCCACCGCGCGTTCGTGACGATCGCGACCCGCCCCTCGTAACGGGTGAGACGCGCGGATTCTGTCATTGATTTGCCCGACGGCGCGAGCGGAATATTTTTGCGCGAAGAGATGGACAGAGTTTTGGTGATTTGCCCGTCGTGCCAATTGGTCGCGCCCGACGATGTCATTTTGACGTTGCGGGCGAAGCGAAGCAATCCAAATAGGCGCGCGCGAGCGGCCAGTCCGCTCAGCAATTTGCATTGAAGCTGTGGTTCAGCGCGATTGAACTTCTACGAACCCGATTTCGTCGGAATGACACGCTTCACTACGGCATGGGCTTCGCGACGCGAGACACCCAGCGATTGCAGGATAGCTATGACGGCGAACGGTACATCTGGGCTCTGCACATTTCCTTCGCTCGCCGACAGCATCACCTGGAGAACGATTCCAACAACAATAGCTGTGCCGAGGTCGGATGAAATCTCGGCAATACGGCCTTGGCGTGATGCTTGATACAAGTCCTCGGCGAGAAGGCCACGTGCGGCGCTTCCTACCGTCGGAAATGACCAGGCGTAACGAGCAACGAGGCCCCCCCACTTCGGATTAAGTGTCGCTTGATGCAGGAATGTGCGACATCCATCCGCAATTCGCTCGATGGGATCCTCGAAGATAGCGCGCCGCGGCTGCAGCAAATTCACGAACGTCTGGGTCAGTTCGTCCGCGACCACCATTTGAACCGCCTCGATGTTCTTGAAATGCACATAGAGTGTCCCTTTGGCGACGCCCGCCTCGCGTACGACGTCCTCGACCGTTACGGATTCGACCGCCTGTTTCGCATACAGCGAACGTGCCGCGGCGAGGAGCTGCTCGCGGGTCCTCGCGCTTTTTGCGCGTCCAATCTCGGCGCGCTTGGCCGGATCAATTTTTGCCACGACGGACCCTTCTCAACTTCATGCTTTCTCCATATTGACATTTTTTTCAAAATGACTAAATCGTCATTTATAGATTCAAGTTTGTAGATAGTTATGCATTCCGAGAGATTTCGATGCCGGCCACGCGTTCCGCTGCAACGGGACCGAACATAACCACGGCTAGCTGCCAATAAGGGATATCCGACATGTACCGCCCCCTCGCCATCATCTGCTCGGCATTGATCCTTGGCATCTCCAATGCGTCCGCGCAGACCGAGCTTTCCAAATACGCCGACGCCAAAGGCTACATCGACGTTCAAAAGCTTACCTGCGCTCAGCTGGCCGGTACATATCAGGAAGACGCGGACTTTCTCGGGATCTGGTATAGCGGCTGGTACAACGGACTCGCCAAGAAGCATGCGATCAACGTGCCTCGCGTGAAGGAGAACATTCACAACGTCATCGTCTACTGCAAGGCACATCGGGACGTAACAGTCATCAAGGCGATCGATACGGTTCTCAAGGCAGAGAAGAACCAATAATCCGTCACGACCGAACTCGACCAGTGTCAGACTCCTTGATCGAAGCCGAGCCCATACCTGGTAAAGGGACAGAACCTTGATGTTCAAGTATCGTCTCGCCATTGCAACCTTCCTGAGCGCGTTGTCCCTGGCGACATTGCCTGCCTCCTCTTTGATGGCCCAGGCTCCTCCTCAGGGGACGAAAGCCGGCGTCCTGGCCTGCAAGCTTTCGCCGTCGATCGGACTTATTATCGGCTCCCGGCAACGCATGTCATGCCGCTATGATCCAAACGGCGGAGGCCCGCCGGAATTCTACACTGGCGTCATGAACAACATCGGCCTCGACATTGGAATCACCGCCGGTGGGGCATTGGCTTGGGGAGTTGTTGCTCCGACCGCCGGCCCGATGCGTGGTGCGCTGGCCGGTACCTACGTGGGCGCATCCGGCGCGATCGGAGTAGGTGTGGGAGTCGGTGCAAATGTCCTGGTGGGCGGATCCAACCGCTCGATCGCACTTCAGCCTCTTTCAGTCGAGGGATCCGTCGGAGTGAATCTGTCCCTTGGCGTCTCGAGCCTGACCCTCACATGGGTGCCGCGATAGAAGGCATCGAGTTAACGGATCAATTTCTTCAATTCCGAAAGGTGGTCATCGCAGGGCCGCCTCTCAGTCAAAGGATCGCCGATGAGAATCCTGAAACAAGCTCTGGCCGCGTTGTTGCTAATGACAGTCTGCGCCTCGGTGGAATCCGCACATGCGCAATCCGACATAACCAAAACGTTCGTGGATCGGCTGATCGACCGGGTCGCAAAACTGGAAAAGTCCTGCGCGAAGGAAATCAAGAGATATTGCTCGACGGTCACGCCGGGCGAAGGGCGCATGATCTACTGCATGCAAGCGCATGAAGACAAGATAGGCCCGGGCTGCTCGTATGACCTCCAGGACGTTGTGCTCGCGCTGCAGGCGTCGAACGAAACTTTGAAGGACGCCGTCACTGCGTGCCGGGCCGACATTGCCAGCAAATGCGGCAACGTCCAGCCAGGAAAGGGCCGGGTAGCCGCGTGCCTTGTCGCGGAAAAGGCAAGCGTGTCGAAGGACTGCGCGAACGCAATTGAAAACGTCGAAAAAGTCAAAACTCAATAACGGCAGGTTCAGAACCAGCCAGCGAGGCCATCCATGTTGCGGTTGACCCATGCCGTTCTCGTTTCAACCACGGCGATCTTGATCAGTGTTTCAGCTGGCGCCGCCGATTTGCCAGCACGGGTTCAGCCGGCCGCACCGGCCGCCTATGCACCGTCGTTTTCATGGACGGGTTTCTATGTCGGTGGCGAACTCGGTTGGATACGAACCGATCCCGACTACACCACCGGGGCAGTGTTGCTCGGAACGCCTTTCCTCGTCTCGGCGACGACCGGCAAGGACGGCCTGAGCTACGGCATTCTGGCAGGTTACAATTATCAGGCAGGTAATGTGGTGCTCGGCGTCGAGGGTGACTTCGAAGGCTGGACGGTCGGCAAGATCCGCTACACCTCGATCACCGGGGATTTTCTGACAGCGCACAGCAAATGGGGCGGATCGGTCCGCGGGCGGCTCGGCTTTGCGGCCGATCGCGCCCTGTTTTACGTGGCAGGTGGTGCAGCATTCGTCTCGAGCAAGACGTCCATCCCAACCACCGGAATCTCGGTCGGCGGCGACGATACACGCGTCGGATGGACCGTGGGAGCAGGCATCGATTACGCCTTCACGAACAACTGGTTCACTGGCGTGGAGTATCGTTATTCGCAATTTGAGTCCAAATCCCTTGTCTATCCCATCCCCGTCCTGAATCTCGGGACGATCGGACTGAAGCAGGATTTGAGCAACAACCAGGTCACGGCTCGGATCGGCTACAAATTCTGAAGCGGCACGCAACAACCGTTACTCCGAGGATACAAAATGAGTCACCGGCCGACAGACAGATCCTTGCGGGAGGGCGTCAACCGCCGCGATGTCTTGTTGAATGGAAGCTCTGCTCTAGCCGCCGCGTGCATAGCTTCAATGGCGCCGGTGAGTATCACGTCGGCGATAGCGCAATTGCCGTCGCGACGCCCGCACATCATCTGCATTGTCGCGGACGATCTCGGATGGAAAGACGTCGGGTTTCATGGCTCTGACATCAAGACCCCGAATATCGACAGGCTAGCGCAGAACGGTGCCCGGCTTGAGGAGTTTTACGTCCAGCCTATGTGCACCCCTACGCGTGCGGCATTAATGACGGGGCGGTATCCGTGCCGTTACGGCTTGCAAACGCTGGTCATTCCGACACCCAGTAAATACGGCCTACCCACGGACGAACGGCTGCTGCCGCAGGCACTCAAGGACGCAGGTTATCGGACTGCCATGGTCGGCAAGTGGCACCTGGGACACGCCGATCGCAAGTATTGGCCTCGCCAACGCGGATTCGACTACCACTACGGATCAATGGTGGGCGAGGTCGATTACTTCACGCATTCATCTGCAAATGTGCGCGACTGGTATCGTGACGACCGACCCGTAACCGAGCGGGGCTACGTCACCCAATTATGGGGCGCGGATGCGGTAGCGCAGATCAACGCTCATGATCCAAAAACACCGCTATTTCTTTACCTTGCCTTTACGGCTCCCCACTCGCCGTATCAGGCTCCGAAAGAGTACATCGACAAGTATCGTCATATTGAAGATCCCACAAGGCGCACCTACGCGGCCATGATCACGTGCATGGACGACGAAATAGGCAAGTTGGTCGCTGCGCTTGAAAAAAAGCAAATGCGCGAAAATACGCTGATTGCTTTCATGAGCGACAATGGTGGCAACCAAACCGCGCTCCTTGCCGGAGACGCAGACGTCTCAAACCTCAAGCTCCCCGCTGACAACGGTCCCTACCGCGGCGGAAAAGGCATGCTTTACGAAGGAGGAACTCGCGTCGCCGCCTTCGCGAACTGGCCCGGTCGCATCAAGCCCGGCGAGGTGAAAGAGAAGATACACGTTGTTGACATGTTCCCAACTCTGGCCGGACTCGCGGGAGCCAACCTCACAAAGGGGAAGCCCCTTGACGGACTTGACGTCTGGTCGACCATAAGCAGTGGTGCTGCCTCGCCACGCCACGAGATCGTCTACAACGTCGAGCCATTTCGCGGTGGCGTGCGTATAGACGATTGGAAGCTCATCTGGAGGACTTCACTTCCGTCCGCCATTGAGTTGTATAACATTCCCCAGGATCCTTCAGAAAAGACGAATCTAGCCGACGGCAATCCCGAGAAGGTTGCTGAATTGCAGAAGCGCATCGAGCAACTTGCCCGGGAAAGCGCAAAATCCCTGTTCCTTTTGGACGCATTCGGGGCGGTGAAAAGCGCCGCGCATGGCCCGCCCTCGTTACCGAATGAGGATGCCTACTTCACGCGGGGTGACTGAAACGCAGTTGAGCCAGGACAACCGTTACTGTGCTCACTCCCCGATCAGCTTCAACCACTCGTCCTCGGTCAGGACAACCACCCCAAGTTCACGCGCCTTGGTCAGCTTCGAACCTGCATCCTCGCCAGCCACGACGTAGTCCGTCTTCTTCGACACCGAACCCGCGACCTTGGCGCCGAGACGTTCGGCCACCGCCTTGGCCTCATCGCGGGTAAATTTTGTCAGCGAGCCCGTGAACACCACGGTCTTGTCCGACACGGGCGAGCTCTTGCGCGGCTGTTCGGCGGGCTTCACCTCGATCTCGCGCAGCAGTTCGCCGAGCGCCTTCACATTGCGCGGTTCGGCGAAGAACTCCACCACGGCGTCGGCCACGATCTCGCCGATGCCGCCGATGTTGTTGAGGTCCTGATAGGCCTCGGTGGTGTTCTCCTCGTCCTTTGTCCCCTCGGCGGCGGCCAGCATCGCCTCGCGGAAATTCTCGATGGTGCGGTAGTGCCGCGCCAGCAGTTTTGCATTGCCCTCGCCGACGTGACGGATGCCGAGCGCGAAGATCAGACGATGCAACTCGATACTGCGGCGAGCATCGATCGCGGCAAACAGGTTACGCACCGAGGTTTCGCCGTAGCCTTCGCGCGCCATCAGCTTGCTGGTGGAGCGCGCATCGCGCTTCTGCAGCGTGAAGATGTCGACCGGCGACATCACGAGCCCGTCCTCGTAGAATTCCTGGATCTGCTTGTCGCCGAGGCCGTCGATATCGAACGCCAGCCGCGAGACGAAATGCTTGAGCCGCTCCACCGCCTGGGCCGGGCAGATCAGCGCACCGGTGCAGCGGCGTACCGCCTCGTCCTCCTCGCGAACCGCATGGCTGCCGCAAACCGGGCATGTGTCCGGAAATTTGTATTGCGTCGCGCTCTTCGGCCGCTTGTCGATGACGACGCTGACGACCTGCGGGATCACGTCGCCGGCACGCTGGACGACGACCGTGTCGCCAATCCTGAGATCGACGCCGTCGCGAATCGGACTGCCATCGTTGCCGATGCCCTTGATGTAATCCTCGTTGTGCAACGTCGCATTTGAAACGACGACGCCGCCGACGGTGACCGGCTCGAGCCGCGCCACCGGCGTCAGTGCACCGGTGCGGCCAACCTGGATATCGATGCCGTTGAGGATCGTCGTCGCCTGCTCGGCGGCGAATTTGTGCGCGATCGCCCATCGCGGGCTGCGCGACACGAAGCCGAGCCGGTCCTGCCAGTCGAGCCGGTCGACCTTGTAGACCACGCCGTCGATGTCATAACCGAGCGAGGCGCGCTCCTCGCCGATCCTGCTGTAGAATTCGAGAACGGCCTCGACATCCTTGCAGAGCGTCGTCAGCGGATTGACGACAAAGCCGGCCTTGTCCATCCAATCAAGCATGCCGTGCTGCGTATCGGCCGGACGCTCGCTCATCTCGCCCCAGGTATAGGCAAAGAATTTCAGCGGCCGCGACGCGGTGATCGAGACATCCTTCTGACGCAGCGAGCCCGCCGCCGAATTGCGCGGATTGGCGAACACCGTGTCATCGGCTTCCGCCTGCTTCCTGTTGAGCTCGAGAAAATCCTTCTTGAGCATGTAGACTTCGCCACGCATTTCGCAGGCCGCCGGAATATGGCGGCCCTTCAGCGTGTGCGGAATATCCTTGATGGAGCGGACGTTGGCGGTGACGTCCTCGCCGGTAAAACCATCGCCACGGGTGGCCGCGCGGACCAGTTCGCCATTCTCGTAGCGCAGCGACAGCGACAGGCCGTCGATCTTCGGTTCGGCAACCAGCGCTGGAATATGTTCGGCATCGAGCTTGAGAAACCGACGGATCCGATCGACGAACTCGGTGACATCCTCGTCGCTGAAGGCGTTGCCGAGGGAGAGCATGGGAACGGCATGCTGCACTTTTGCAAAGCCGCGCGCCGGCGCGGCGCCGACCTTTTGCGTCGGCGACTCGGTCGTGACCAGATCGGGAAACCTGGCCTCGATCGCCTCCAGCCGGTGCCGCAGCGCATCGTAGGCCGCGTCCGATACGGTCGGCGCATCCTTCTGGTAATAGCGCTCGTTGTGCGCCTCGATCTCCAGCGCAAGCCGCATATGCTCGACCTTGGCTTGGGCCTTGGTCAGCTTGGCAACGTCAACCAGCGGCTTCTTTGCTTTCACGGCCATGATGGAGCGCCACCGTTACGCCGTCGCCGCGCGCAGCAGCCGTTCGGCCGCGGCCCTCGCCTCCGCCGTGATCTCGGCCCCCGCCAGCATGCGGGCGATTTCCTCGCGGCGGTGGTCGGCGGCGAGCGCGTTGACGCGGGTGGCGACGCGCTTGCCCTTGTCGAGGGCGTCCTTGGAAATAAGGAGGTGCTGGTTCGCCCGTGCGGCGACCTGCGGGGCGTGCGTCACCGCCATCACCTGGACCTGGCCGGCGAGCCGCGACAAGCGCGCGCCGATCGCGTCCGCCACCGCGCCGCCGACGCCGGTATCGATTTCGTCGAACACCAGCGTGGGCGCTGAACCGCGGTCCGACAGCACCACCTTTAGCGCCAGCAGGAACCGCGACAGCTCGCCGCCGGAGGCGACCTTCATCATCGGGCCCGGCCTGGTGCCGGGATTGGTCTGCACCCAGAACTCGACGCGATCGATGCCCTGCGGTCCCGGCGACTTCGCATCGGTCTCGACCTGAGTCATGAATTTCGCGCGTTCGAGCTTCAGCGGCGCCAGTTCGGCGTTGACGGCCTTGTTGAGCTTGTCGGCGGATTTGCTGCGCGCGGCAGAAAGCTTCTCGGCGGCCGCGCCGTAGCGCTTGTCGGCCTCACCGGCTGCGGCTTCCAGCTTCTTCAGCCGGTCGGCGCCGGCATCGATCAGCGCCACGTCGGCGACGAATTTTGCGGCCAGCGCCGCCAGCCCGTCGACCGGTGTCGAATATTTGCGCGAGGCGGCGCGGAGCGCAAACAACCGCTCCTCGATCCGTTCCAGCTCGGCAGGATCGAAATCGGCCGCGACAAGCGCTGCGGAAAGATGCTGCTCGGCCTCTTCCAGCGCGTTGATCGCGATATCGATCGCCCTCACCGCCGGCTCGACCAGCGCGGGCGAATTGGCGGCGCGGCGCTCGAGGCGGCGCACGGCGGCGGCCAGCGCCGGCACCGGCGAATGGGTACCGCCGACCGCCTCCTGCGCCTCGCGCAGATCGCTAGCGATCTTCTCGCCCTGCATCATGATGGTACGGCGTCCGGCGAGCGCCGTCTCCTCGCCGTCCTGCGGCTTCAGCGTTTTGAGTTCGTCGGCGGCGTGGCGCAGATAGTCCGCCTCGCGGGCGGCGCGCTCCATGCTGGCGCGATGCTCATCGAGTGCGTGATTCGCGGTCCGCCGCGCTTCCCACAATGATTCGAGCGCCGTGACTTCCTTCTCCAGCCCGGCGAAAGCATCGAGCAACTGCCGGTGCGTCGAGGCATCGACCAGGGCGCGCTCGTCATGCTGGCCATGGATCTCGACCAGCGCGGCGCCGACCGCTTTCAGGGTCTGCACGCTGATCGACTGGTCGTTGATGAAGGCGCGAGTGCGGCCGTCGGCCAACTGCACGCGGCGGAGAATCATCTCGCAAGAACCTTCAACGCTTGCGTCGTCGAGGCCGTTCTCGGAGAGGATCCTTGCGGCCGGATGGCCCTTGGGGATGTCGAACGTCGCCGTCACCTGCCCCTGCTCGGCGCCATGGCGGACGAGACCCGAATCGCCCCGGCCGCCGAGCGCCAGCGCGAATGCATCGAGCAGGATGGATTTGCCCGCGCCGGTCTCGCCGGTCAGCACCGCGAGGCCACGGGAGAATTCGATATCGAGCCGTTCGATCAGGACGATGTCACGGATCGACAGACGGGCTAGCATGCCAAGTAAATTCCTAGTCGAAATTCCTAGCCGAGACCCATCTTCTTGAAGGCCCTGGAGATATAGGAGCCCTTGTTCTCGCTCGGCTCGAGACCACCCGACTTTACAAGATTATAGGCTTCCTTGTACCAGCGGCTGTCAGGAAAGTTGTGCCCAAGTACGGCTGCCGCCGTCTGCGCCTCGCCGACGATACCGATCGACATATAGGCTTCCGTCAGCCGCGCCAGCGCTTCCTCGACATGCCGCGTGGTCTGGTAGCGGGTAACGACCGTCTTAAAGCGGTTGATGGCGGCGGTGTAGTCGCGCTTTTGCATGTAATAGCGGCCGACATCCATTTCCTTGCCGGCGAGCTGGTCGCGCGCGCCTTCGAGCTTGGCCTTGGCGGAGGTCGCATATTCCGAGGTCGGGTATTTGCGAATCACCTCTTCCAGCGCCGCGATCGCCTTCTCGGTGCGGCCCTGGTCGCGGGAGATGTCCGGGATCTGGTCGTAATGCGAAGCCGCGATCAGATATTGCGCGTAGGCCGCATCGGAACTGCCGGGGTGCAGCGTTACGTAGCGGGTCGCGGCGCCGATGCAGCTGTCATAGTCGCCGGAATTGTAGAAGGAATAGGCCGACATCAGCAGCGATTTGCGCGCCCAGTCCGAATAGGGATGCTGGCGATCGACTTCCTCGAATTTCTTCGAGGCCGCCTTGTTATCCTTGCGCTGGTTCATCAGGTACAAGCCCTCATTGTAGAGCTTGTCCGCGGGTTCCTCGTTGAAGGTGTCGTCCTTGGCGGTGAACTTGTCCCACAGCGCGCCCGTGCCGCATCCGCCGAGAGGAATAGCCAGCGCGATCAGGCCCGCCGCCAGCCGCAGTGTGCTTGCGAAGCTGGACGTGCGAAATGAAGTGCGTTGTTCGAGCGTCATACGCTGTGCCGACATGGAAATGAGACGCCTCTGGTGCGGATGGTAACGGATCCCGCCCGTCGATGAACCGCTGTCATGGACGCAACTCCCCCGCCCGTGACGCTGTATCGTGCAAGCGCGGGCCTGTGTAGCCGAAAAGTGGTCCCTAACCAACCGAATACGCAGGCAATTCGCCGGGATTAAGGCGGCGAGAAACCATCGTTACCAATTGTGGTTATTGAGGAATTTGGAACTGCCGGGCTGTGGACAGTCCAGTTCACTTCAAAGAAGTGAAGGCTCAGGAAACGTCCGGGCCATAGGCCGGGGCGATCATGCCACCCACCATGCCCGCACCGGCCTCGACCTGGCTGCGGGGGCGGCGCGCCGGTTCGCTGTCGACCACCCGCCAGGCACTGCGATCGGCCAACAGGGCCGTCAGGACGGCATGGTTCAGCTTGTGGCCGCCGCGCACCGAACGGTAGGCGCCGAGCAGCGGCAGTCCGGCGAGAGCGAGATCGCCGATGGCATCCAGCACCTTGTGGCGGACGCATTCATCGCGATAGCGCAGGCCTTCCGGATTGAGCAGCAGTTCGTCGTCGAAAACCACCGAGTTCTCGAACGAAGCCCCGAGCGCGAAGCCCGCTTTCCACAGCCGCGCGGTATCGTTCATGAAGCCGAAGGTCCGCGCGCGGGAAACCTGGCGGCGGAAGCTTTCGGGGCTGAGGTCGAGCGAGAAGTTCTGGCGACCGATCACAGGATTGGCGAAGTCGATTTCGATTTCGGCGCGGAAGCCGGCCGCATGGGGACGCAGTTCGCCGAAGCTATCACCGATCGCGACCTGCACCGGCTTCAGGACCTGGATGAAACGGCGGGCAGCGGACTGGGTCACGATGCCGGCCTGATCGATGGCGGCGACGAAGGCAGCGGCGCTGCCATCCATGATCGGAACTTCGGGGCCGTCTAGTTCAATGGTGGCGTTGTCGACACCCATGCCGCGCAAGGCGGCGAGCACATGCTCGGCGGTGGAAACCAGCGGGCCTTCCCGATCGCCCAGGACGGTCGCGAGGTCGGTGGCGATGACGGATTCGGCAAGTGCGGGAACTTCGCGGTCGGTATCGTCGAGGCCGGTGCGGACAAAAATAAAACCTGCATCGACTGGTGCAGGCCCGAGCGTAAGGCTGACAGGTAAACCAGAGTGAACGCCGACACCCGTCACGGTGGCTTGCGACCGAAGCGTGGTTTGACGGCTGAATTTCATTCGTAATCGCCCACTACCCGACTTAACCCAAAGACTGGAACCGTGCTTTCGCGTCGATTCGCGCTCTAGGCATCCCCAAGTCACGGCAGACCATAATCACTGCCCCTAAGCGCACAACTCACGCTTTTTTACGGATTGTTACCCTATCTCTGCCGCATTCGCGCCAGGCGTTCATCAAATTTCAGCGCGGCCACACAGCTTATCCACGGCAATAGTTTACGACGAAATACATAATTAATGATTTAAAATCAGTTGGTTGCGCGGACACTCGGGGAGCCGCTCCCGGCAACATAAAAGGGCCCCAACTGTGTCAGCGGGGCCCTCTCCGGTCGTCGGAATTGTAACAAACTTCAGTTCGCCTGACGCCTCAGGAAGGCTGGGATATCAAGATGGTCGTCACCCTGTGGCCCCGGCGCAACAGGTGCGGGGCGGCCATGGACGTCCAGACCCTGCGGCGCCGGACGTTTTGCATACTCCGATACCGGATCATGATTCGCCATTTGCTGGGCGACCGGGCGCTGCGGCTTGCGCTCGGGAAGCGGCGCCATGGCAGGTCCGGAGGCGCGGGCCGCGATCGGCGGCTCGCTCTCCTCGTCGCGGCGGCCAAGGCCGACATTGGCGAGGCGCTGCAACAGCGAGAGCTTCGACTTCTGCGGATGCTCCTCCTCGGCATGGGCCTGCCGGATCTCGGCCTGCGCCGGCATCGGCAGATCCTCGAACTTGGGCATCCGCGGGGCGCGGAGCGGCGCACGCTCGGCTGCCTGCGGGATGAAGGTTTCCGGAGGCGCGGCCGGCTCGACCGGCTCGGCGCGGGCGGCTTCCTTGTGCGGATCAGGGAACAGCGACGGCTTCTGGGCGATCGGGCGAACCGTGACGTCGCCGTAGGACGCCGACTGGATCGGGGCCTGCTGGGCGGGTTCCGGCGAGACCGCCGCAGCGATCGCGGCAAGCGCCGCGCGCTCGACATTGCGCGGCGGTGCGGCGGGCGGCGGGGCTGCCGCCACGAGGGCCTGCGCCTGCTGCGCAACCGACGGCTCGAGCTTCTGGGCGCGCTCGGCCAGGCGGGCATTGTCGGCGCGCAGGCGCGCGGTCAGTTCGGCCAGCCGGTTGTCCGGCGATGCGGCGGCGGCGGGGGTCGCCGCCGGGGTCGCAGCAGCCGCCGCGGTGGTCTGGTTGCGCGCGATCTGCGCCTGCTCGATGCCGGTGGCAACGACGGAGACGCGGATGATGCCATCCAGGTTCTCGTCGAAGGTGGCGCCGACGATGATGTTGGCGTCCTGGTCGACTTCCTCGCGAATCCGGGTTGCGGCTTCGTCGACTTCGAACAGCGTGAGGTCCTTGCCGCCGGTGATCGAGATCAACAGGCCGCGGGCGCCCTTCATCGAGGAATCATCGATCAGCGGATTGGCGATCGCAGCTTCGGCCGCGGTCAGCGCGCGCTTGTCGCCGGTCGCCTCGCCGGTTCCCATCATCGCCTTGCCCATTTCCCTCATCACCGCCCTCACGTCGGCGAAGTCGAGGTTGATCAGGCCTTCCTTGACCATGAGATCGGTGATGCAGGCGACGCCCGAATAGAGCACCTGGTCGGCCATCGCGAAGGCGTCGGCGAAGGTGGTCTTCTCGTTGGCGACCCGGAACAGGTTCTGGTTCGGGATGATCAAGAGCGTATCGACCACCTTGTGCAGTTCGGCAATGCCGGATTCGGCGGTGCGCATGCGGCGCGCACCTTCGAAGTGGAACGGCTTGGTCACCACGCCGACGGTGAGGATGCCCATTTCGCGCGCGGTCCGGGCAATGACAGGGGCAGCACCGGTGCCGGTGCCGCCGCCCATGCCGGCGGTGACGAACACCATGTTGGCGCCGGTGAGATGGTCGCGGAGTTCGTCGAGAACCTCCTGCGCCGCCGCTGCGCCGACATCGGGCTGCGATCCCGCGCCGAGGCCCTGGGTCACCTGCGTGCCCATCTGCACGATGCGCTGCGCCTTCGACATGGTCAGCGCCTGCGCATCGGTGTTGGCGACGACGAAATCGACGCCCTGCAGCCCGGCCGTGATCATGTTGTTGACGGCATTGCCGCCAGCTCCACCAACGCCGAAGACGGTAATCCGCGGCTTCAACTCGCTGATGTCAGGGGGGGTCAGATTGAGTGCCATGATTGCCTCTCTACGACGCGCGCTTTGGTTCGCCCCGGCCGGCGGCCGCGACATTTGGTGAAAATCGTTTGGTTACTGGATCGGTCATCAGAAGCCCTCGCGAAGCCATCGTCCGACCTTTCCGAAATAGCCGTCAGTCCCTGTCCTGAGCTGCCGCGTATGCCGCGGTTCAACGTGTTCCAGATGAGCGTATTGCGGATAGACCAGCAGGCCCGCAGGCACCGCGAACGAGGCGCTCTTGGCCTCGCTGGGCAGCCGGCCGAAACCGAGCGGACGGCCGATGCGGACCGGCCGGTTGAGAATGCGGGTGGCGAGTTCGACGGTACCGGTCAGCTGGGAGGCGCCGCCGCTCAAGACAACCCGCGCCCGCGGCTCTGCCGCAAAGGGGGAATCCCGGAGCCGGTCCCGGACCATTTCAAAAATCTCCTCGGCGCGATGCCGGACGATGTTCGCGATCGTGGCGCGCGAGACGATCTGCGGCCCATCGTGTTCCTCCCCTGCGGAAGGAACAGACATGAGCTCGCGCGCGTCGGACCCGCCGGTCAGCACGGTGCCGTATAAAGTCTTGATTCGCTCGGCATCCGCAATGCATGCGCCGACGCCGCGCGCCAGATCCATCGTGACGTGATGCCCGCCGAGTGCAAATCCGCTCGCATGAACGAAGCGCCCGCCCGAATACGTCGCAATCGTGGTCGATCCGGCGCCCATTTCGACTACGGCGGCGCCGAGATCGGCCTCGTCGTCCGTCAGCACCGAAAGGCCTGCGACATAAGGACTCGCCGCCATCGCCTCGACATTGAGGTGGCAGCGCTCGACCACCAGCATCAGGTTGCGGGCCACGGTGGCATCCACCGTCACCACGTGCATGTCGACGCCGAACTGCCGCGCGAGCATGCCGCGGGGATCGCGGATGCCCTTCACGCCATCGAGCGCATAGCCGACCGGGAGCGCGTGCAGCACGGTGCGGCCCTCGCCGGTCGCATGGCGCATGCCGGTAGATGTCACCCGGATGACGTCCTCGGGCGTTACCGAGCCGCCGCGAATGTCGGCCGCGGCCTCGACCAGGGCGCCTTGCAGCCTTCCGCCGGAAACCGACAGCAACACCGACTCGACGCGGACCTTGGCCATGCGCTCGGCCAGCGCCACCGCCTGGCGCACCACCTGCTCGCATTCGGCGAGATCGACCACCGCGCCGGCCTTGACGCCGCGCGACTGGATCTGGCTGTAGCCGATCAGTTCCACCGCATGGCTGCGGCCGCGCAGCGCGTCGCTCGGCGGCGAGGGCTTCAGCCGCGCGATCATGCAGGCGACCTTGTGGGTGCCGACATCCAGCGAAGCCACCAGCGCCGTTCGCTTGTGATCGACCGGGCGCGTCTTCGGGGTCTGGTTGCGATCGAGGCCGGTCATGCGTCACCGGCCTTTTTCTTGGGTTTCTTGTCCTTGAACAGTTCGTCGCGGGCCTTGGCCGCGTCTTCGGACAATTGCACGGTGAGCCGGTCCGGCAGGCGCATGTCGACGGCGACGATGTCGCGCGAGAACAGCCGGTCGTCCTGGTCGAGCTTGCTCAGGAGCGCCAGCGCATTGCCGACATCGTTCTCGGGCAGTCGGATATCGAGCCCATCCTTGAGCCGCAGATTCCAGCGGCGTTCGCCGACGAAGATCGCAGCCTTGGTCACGGCGCGCACCTGCGGATAGCGGTCGAGCAGCGCGAGGAAATCACGCGCCTTGAGATCGGCGCCCTTCCCCACTACGAGCGGCAGCGTTGCGAAACGGCGTGACATATAAGGCTCCAGCACCGCGCCGTCTTCGGCGATGACCGACAGCCGGCCGTCCTGCTGCCACAGCGCAAACGCCGTGCGCTCGACGATGTCGATCTGCAACCGGCCGGGATAAAGCTTCAGGATGGTCGCGTCCGCGATCCATGGATTGGCCTTGAGCTTGTCGCGCACGGTCTCGGCGTCGAGGAACAGCAGCGACGAGCGGCCGCTGACGCCGCCGATCGCAAGCACTTCGTCCTGGTTCAGTTGCTTGCGGCCGTTGATGGCAACGGTGGTGATGCGGAAGCCGGCCGAATTGGCGAGCGCATTGCGGGTATCGCTCAGCCCCGCCATGAAATCATCGACATGGCCGCCCTTGACGATGCCGAGACCGGTGCTGCCGAGCAGCATCAGCACGGTCAGCGCAATACCCGTGCGGTTCGGAAGGTAACGCTCGACCAGACGCACCAGCCGATTCGGCGGCGCGCGATCGATCACGCGCTTCGCAGGCACAGGCGCGCGACGGCCCAGCCGCTCGCGCAGCAGCACGCCCGCCCCAATTGCGGCGGCTTTCAGGTCAGCTTGGGGCCCCAGCGATCTCAGCGACCGAGCGAGGCGTCCTGCACCATCCATTGCACGAGCCTGTCCAAATGTTGTTTCCGCAAGGTTTTTTGCGGATTCGGGCCCAGATGACGTCTCGTGCTTGCCGGACCTAGTGCTGATCTGAAGTCGGAACAGCGCGGCCCGGCAGCCAAGCGCCACATGCGCCGCCGGCGTTAACCTTCGGACTTCCTGGTAAACAAAGTGTAAATTCGGGAGGGGTGCGACGCGCTTTGAGGCGCCTTTTGAGGGGTTTGCCCCACATTTATTAGGATTTTAGCAATAATTTTGAGGGCGAGGTTAGTTCCGGGTTAACGGGCCGTTAATGGCTCGCCCAAGCGCTCAGAACCGCGCGCGGCTGCGCCGTTCGGCCAGCGTGACCTGTTCGCGGAGAAAATCCACGAATTCGATCCCCTGCGCATTGAGCGCTTTCGGATACAGCGATGCTGCCGTTAGCCCCGGCAACGTGTTGGTTTCGAGGTAAATCGGCCCCTTCGCGGAGACGATGAAGTCGGACCTCGAATAACCGCTGCACGACAGCGCCCGGTGCGCCCGCAGCGACTGGTCCATGAGGGCTGCGCTGATCTCGGGCGCGAATCGCCCCGGGCAGATCTCCTGGGTGGATTTCAGCAGATACTTTGCGGTGTAGTCGAAAGTGCCCTCGCCCGGCACGATCTCGATCGGCGGCAGCGCAAGCACCGAACCGTCGGGCCGCTCCAGCACGCCGCAGGTGGCTTCCACGCCCGCGACGAACGGCTCGATCACATATTCCTCGGCCCTCGCGGCATTGCGCACGGCGACGAGGTCCTGTTTCGCATTGACGAAGATCAGGCCATAGCTCGATCCATCCCGCGCCGGCTTGGCGACGAGCCTGCCGTATTCGGCGAACGCCGCGTCGAGGTTTTCCAGCGCTATGCCGGCCGGCGCCGTGACGCCTGCGTACGCCGCGAATCGTTTGGCCGCCATCTTGTCGAAGGCGAGATTCGATGACGCCGAACCGGATCCGGTGAAGGGAACCCCGCGCAGCTCGCACATCGCCTGCAGTTCGCCATTCTCGGCCCGGCCGCCATGCAGGCCGAGCACCAGCACGCGATCCTCGACGGCGGCCTTGTCGAGCGCCGCCACGAGCGGCAGGCCGGGGCTATCCGGCTTGAATTCGTCCTCGAACGGGCGCGTGTGCCCGAGCAATTTCTGCGAAACAACCCCATGCACAGTATCGGCAACGTCCCAGAACCACAGATCGGCTTCGGGCAACGCCCGGTGCAGCGCCTGCGCGCTCGCGACCGAAACCAGACGCTCCTTGTTGGTGCCGCCAAAGAGAATGGTGATCCGCATCAGCCTTGCTGCCTCGCTGCTTCGTCATTCCGGGGCGATGCGAAAGCATCGAACCCGGAATGACGACCTAGACCGGAATCCCGATCCGCTTGATTTCCCAATGTAGCTCGATTCCAGAATTCGCTTTAACCCGCTCGCGCACGGTTTCGCCCAGCGTTTCAATATCATGGCCGGTGGCGTTACCGGTGTTGATGAGGAAATTGCAGTGCATCTCCGAGACCTGCGCCCCGCCGACACGCAGGCCGCGGCAGCCGGCGGCGTCGATCAGTTTCCAGGCGCTGTTGCCGGGCGGGTTTTTGAAAGTCGAGCCGCCGGTCTTTTCGCGAATCGGCTGGGCGGTTTCGCGATGGCTCTGGACCTCGTTCATCCGCGCGCGAATGGCCTCGGCGTCGGCGATGGCGCCGCGAAAGCGCGCGGAGGTAAAAATGACGGAAGGATCGACGCCGCTGTTGCGATAGACGAACTTCATCTCGGCATTGCCAAAGACATGTTTGGCGCCGTCACGGCCGATGCCTGTGGCCTCGATCAGGACGTCTTTGGTCTCGCTGCCATTGGCGCCGGCGTTCATCCGCAGCGCGCCGCCGATGGTGCCGGGAATGCCGAAGAAGAACTCCAGGCCGCCGATATTTGCCGCAGCCGCGGTTTCTGCCACGCGCTTGTCGAGCGCGGCCGTACCGGCGCTGACGACGTCGCCTGAAGCGGAGACATCGCCAAACGCCCGTGGCGACAGGCGGATCACCACGCCCGCGATGCCGCCATCGCGAACGATCAGGTTGGAGCCGACGCCAACCACATAGACCGGCAACTCCCTTGCGAGGTGCTTGAGGAAATAGGCGAGATCGTCCTGATCCGCCGGCGTAAACAGCACCTGTGCCGGGCCGCCGGCGCGAAACCATGTCAACTCCGCCAGCGACTGGTTCGCCAGCAACCGCCCGCGCAGCTCCGGCATCGCGGCCTTCAGTTCGGAGGTGATGTCGGGGAAGGTCAAGAAATCGCCCCCATCACCCCAGCGCCTTCAATTCGCCCGGCAAGGCGTAAGCCCATTGCGTGATGTTGCCGGCCCCGAGGCAGACGACGAGATCGCCCGTGCCGGCCACGCCGCGAACGACCCTGGCAAGCTCCGCCGGGCCCTGAAGCGGGATCACCTCGCGATGGCCGTGCGCGCGCAGGCCGAGGACGAAATGGTCGCGGTCGATCCCCTCGATCGGCGCCTCGCCCGCCGGATAAACTTCCGCGACAACAACCGCGTCGGCATCGTTGAAACAAGTACAGAATTCCTCGAACAGGGACTGCAGCCGGGTAAAGCGATGCGGCTGCACCACGGCGATGATCTTGCCGCTGGTCGATTCGCGCGCCGCTTTAAGAACGGCCGCGATCTCGACCGGGTGATGGCCGTAATCGTCGATCACGGTAACGCCGTTCCATTCGCCGGTCCGGGTGAAGCGCCGCTTGACGCCGCCAAAGCCGGCAATTGCCTTGCGGATCGCCTCGTCGGGAATCCCGAGTTCATGCGCCACTGCAATCGCCGCCGTGGCGTTCGATGCGTTATGCCGTCCCGGCATCGGCAGCATGATGTCCGAAATTTCGTGGGTAGCATCGGTCTTGCGGTTGCGGAACACGACCTTGAATTTCGAGCCGCCGCCGGTCGGCGTCAGGTCGACCAGCCGTGCGTCGGCCTGCGGGTTTTCGCCATAGGTGATGATGCGGCGGTCCTCGATCTTGCCGACGATAGTCTGCACGACGGGATGATCGATGCACATCACCGCAAAGCCATAAAACGGTACGTTCTCGACAAAATTCCGGAACGCGTCCTGCACCGCCTCGAAGGTCCCGAAGTGGTCGAGATGCTCGGGGTCGACGTTGGTGACGATGGCCACGTCCGTCGGCAGTTTCAGGAACGTGCCGTCGCTTTCGTCGGCCTCCACCACCATCCAGTCCCCTGCCCCCAGCCGTGCATTGGTGCCGTAGGCGTTGATGATGCCGCCATTGATCACGGTCGGGTCGAGATTGCCGCCGTCCAGCAGCGCTGCGACCATCGAGGTGGTGGTGGTCTTGCCGTGGGTGCCGGCGATCGCGACGCAGCTCTTCAGCCGCATCAGCTCGGCCAGCATTTCGGCGCGGCGCACCACCGGAATGCGCTGGGCGCGGGCCGCCATCAATTCCGGATTGTCGCGCTTGATCGCGGTGGAGACCACGACGACATCGGCGCCATCGACGTTCTCGGCCTTGTGGCCGATCGACACCGTGATGCCCTTTTCACGCAGCCGCGCGACATTGCCGCTTTCGGACGCATCCGAGCCCTGCACGGTATAACCGAGATTGCACAGCACCTCGGCGATGCCGCTCATGCCGATGCCGCCGATGCCTACGAAATGAATGGGTCCGATCTCGCGCGGCAGTCTCATCGATTTGTCCTTGGCCGTCATCGTCCGCGACTGCGGGCGATCCAGTATTCCGCGAAGCCGAGGCTCAAATCAGGCGCCGCGGCATACTGGATGCCCCGCTTTCGAACGCGCTGACAAGGGATTTTTCCGTCATTCCGGGGCGCTCGCCGCGCGAGCGAACCCGGAATCTCGAGATTCCGGGTCTGCTGCTAACGCGCCATCCCGGAATGACGGAACGTCAGATTTTAGCCACTTTCATCACCAGATCGGCCAGCCGTTCGGCCGCATCCAGCCGGCCCACCCTGCGGGCCGCGGCCGCCATCGCGGTCAGCCTGGCGGGCTCGGCGGCGAAGCTCGAGATTTCGGCGGCGAGCCTCGCGGGCGTGAATTCGGCCTGCGCAATCCGCAGCGCGCCGTCGACCTGGGCCAGCACGCCGGCGTTGGCGAACTGATCCTGATCGATCGCGCCGGGCAACGGTACCAGGATCGAGGGCCGGCCTATCGCGGCGAGTTCCGCTACCGTGCCCGCGCCGGAGCGCGAGATCACCAGATGGCTGGAGGCCAGCCGCGCCGGCAGGTCGCTGAAGAACGGCGCGAGTTCGGCGTTGATCTTCATGCGGTCATAGATCGCGCGCACCCGCCCCATGTCCTCCTTCCGCACCTGCTGCGTCAGGATCAGCCGGCTCCACAAGACAGGCTCCAGTCCCTGGATCGCGCCGGGCAGGATATCGCTCATCACCCGCGCGCCCTGGCTGCCGCCGACCACCAGCAGGCGCAGCGGACCGTTCGGTTCGGGAGATGAATATGGCACGGCGGCGGCAGCGAGGACGGCGGGGCGCATCGGCGTACCGACGGTCGTCGCCTTGCTTGCAAGTGCGGGATCGCGATCGAGGACGCCCGGCAGCGAGGTGGCGATCGCGTTGACGCGCCTGGAGAGAAAGCGGTTGGCGCGGCCGAGCACGGCGTTGGCGTCGTGAATGATGGCGGGCACACCGAGCAGCCTTGCCGCAAACAGCGGCGGCACCGTCGGGTAGCCGCCGAAGCCGACCACGGCGGCAGGCTTCAGCCGCCGGATCAGTTTGGCCGCAACCAGCGTGCCGTAACCGAGCATGTAGCCGGTGCGCAGGAGCGACATCAGCGAACGCCCGCGCACCGTCTCACTCGGGACTACGTCGATGTTTTCGCTGGTGAACAGCCCGCTGTAGCGCAGCGCACGGGCGTCGGTGGCGAGCCGCACACGCAAGCCGCGCCTGATGAGTTCGACGCCTAGCGCCTCCGCGGGAAACAAATGGCCGCCGGTGCCGCCCGCGGCCAGCAGAATGAGAGGCTGGTTCCTGTCCATGCCCTCAAATAGCCGACGGCGGAGCCGCCGTCACCACATCCGTGCGGTCAGGCGTAACCGCGCGCCGTGCCCGCCGCATTCATCGATTCCACCTCGGTGCGCGGGCGTTGCCGGGTCAGCGCCAGCATCATGCCGACGCCGTAGGCCAGCGAGATCATCGACGAGCCGCCATAGGATATAAAGGGTAGCGTCATGCCCTTGGCGGGGACCAGCTGCAAATTGACCGCCATGTTGATCGCGGCCTGCACGCCGAACAGGATCGCAAGCCCGGACGCAGCAAAGCGCGCGAACATATCCTCGTTCGCATAGGCGCGCGTCAGCGTGCGGATCACGACAAAGGCGAACAGCGCGACCAGCGCCAGGCAGAGGATGATGCCGAACTCTTCGGCGGCGACCGCGAACACGAAATCGGTATGACTGTCCGGCAGGCTCCGCTTGGCGATGCCCTCTCCCGGCCCGAGGCCGAACCAGCCGCCGTTCCAGAATGCTTCCATCGCCATGTCGACCTGGAACGTGTCGCCGGAGGCCGGATTCATGAAGCGCCTGATGCGGCCCGCAACGTGGGGCACCAGAAGATACGCGCCGAACAATCCGGCCGCCGAGACGCCGGCGAGACCGGCGACCCAGATCATCCGCATGCCCGCGATGAAGAACAGCGCGCCCCACACCATCAGGACCAGCATGGTCTGGCCGAAATCCGGTTCCATCACCAGAAGCGCGACCAGCGTCAGCAGCAGCACGATCGCCATCGAAGTCGCAGGCATTTCCGGCCGCTTGGTCGATTCCGCAAAAAGCCACGCCGCCATCACGACGAAAGCGGGCTTTGCGGATTCGGAGGCCTGGATGTTGACGCCGAGCAGCGTGATCCAGCGTCGCGAGCCCTTTACCTCAGGCCCGAACGCGAGCGTCGCCACGATCAGGAGAATGCTCACCACGAACACCAGCAGCGCGAGGCGGCGGATCTGCCTGGGCGACAGGAACGACACCCCGATCAGCACCATGAAGGACGGCAGAACGAACAGCACGTGCCGGCCGAAGAAATGGAAGGGATCGAGCCCGATCCTCGTGGCCACCGGCGGGCTCGCCGCCAGCGACAGGATGACGCCGCCCAGGATCAGCGCCGATATCGCGAGCAGCAGCAGCTTATCCACGGTCCACCACCAGTCCGAAAACGGGGTGCGTTGGTCACGGTGGAGCATGGGCGTCCCCAAATGGCAGAGGTAACGCCCATTGGTGGCGCAGGATGGTTTCCAAGGGGTTAATGGAGTGGGTAACTTTTTAGTCGGGACGCGAGCCAAGCAAGAGGTCGTCATACCCGCGAAGGCGGGTATCGAGTACACCGCGGCCTTTCGGTTCTATCGCTGACGTCTCTGGAATACTGGATCACCTGCCCCAGTGCGCAATTGCGCACAAGGCGGGTGACGACAGCGGTGAGTGCGTCTCACACCACCGGCTTCATCCAACCGGAAGCAATCCCTTCAACAGATGCACCTCGGGCACATCGGAAACACGGTCACGGGCGACACGGAGTCGATCCTGATCAGCCTTGGGAAGACTCGGTAAATCGCCGTCCTTAAAGAAACCGAGCGCCTTGAGAGGAAGTGCAGGATCTCTTCGATAGTTGCTGGCAAAGGCTCCCAATGCCTTCTCCAGCGAAGGGCCAGCGGAGAGGATCGCAGAGATGTCGCGATAGTCCTTGGCTTCAGCCCTGTCCAGGATCGCCTTCAGCTTGGTGGCCAGCAGGTCTTCAAGTGAAGCAACCAGGAGAACCCTATCCTTCGTTTGGAGAGGATCGTTGATACGGCCAAGCGTGAGGCCACCAAAAAAGGAGACCTTTACCGGCCCGGATGGCATAGGCACGGCCATGACAAGGGTATTTTCGTCTTCTTGAACAGTCCGCGCATTCCGAACAAATTGAAAGCTTGTCTCAATGCGCTCTTTATCCAGCGGCTCCGCCCTGAAGAAATCGAAATCGATCGAGACGCGATGCCCCAATTGCAGGGCAACGGCGGTGCCACCGTACAATACGAATGAAAGTTCGGGTGCAGGAGAAAGCTGGGGCCAGATTTCCTTCTGAGCCGGCGGAAGGATATCGATACGAGGATCAAACGCGTCCGGCATCGAACGACCTTACCGGCGCTGCCGAGGGTATGCGCCGGCCACTGGCCAGCATCAGGCGGCCACGCCAAAACTCCCATGACCGCTCGTCAATCCATCCCGGCTCGGCCCGAAGCATGGCTTCGGCAAGTCGATCGTGGCCAAGCATTCGCTCCAGCCGTCTCACCTCGTCGAACCCTGCCATGCACATCGCCTGGGCTAGAATTCTGGCGTCCGAACGGGGGTGCGAACCGACGGGCTCCCACCAGAAAAACTTGCTTTCCAGTTCGGACCAAAACTCCTTAGGGAGGCTGCGAATGTGCGAGGTTTCCATGCACCAAACTTAGCACGAACAGCCAAACCAAGCCAGAACGCAGGATGGGTGGAGCTCAGCGCTCACCCATCCTGCGATTAAACCACCGGCTTCACGCCCGGCAGCGCCGTCACCAGGTCGCGGAACTTCGTGCCGCGGATTTCGAAATTGCGGTACTGGTCGAACGAGGCGCAGGCCGGCGACAGCAGCACTACGGGATCGGCAAGCCCTGCGGCTTCAGCGTCTCGCGCGGCGTTTGCGACGGCGACATCGAGTGTCTCCGAAATCTCGTGCGGCACGCGCTCGCCCAGCGTGCCGGAAAACTCCGGCGCGGCTTCGCCGATGAGATAGGCCTTGCGGATGCGCGGGAAGTATTCGGCCAGCCCGGTGATGCCGCCCTGCTTCGGCTTGCCCCCTGCGATCCAGAAGATCTCGCCGAACGATGACAGCGCATGCGCGGCGGCGTCGGCATTGGTGCCCTTGGAGTCGTTGACGAACAGCACGTTGCCGCGGCGGCCGACCTGCTCCATGCGGTGCGCGAGGCCCGGAAAGCTGCGCAGGCCGCCTTGCAAAGTATCCGCCGGGATGTCCATCGCCAGTGCACAGGCCGCGGCGCACGCGGCGTTCTGCGCGTTGTGCAGGCCGCGCAGCGAGCCGATGCCACCCAGTCTTGCGATTTCGTGGCGCGCGCCGCCGGATGCCTGCACGATCGTCTCGCGCTCGACATAGATGCCGTCGGGCAGCGGGTTCTTCACGGAGATTCGCACCACGCGCTTGCCGGCCTGATCGAGCCGGTCGGCGATGTTGCGGCACCAGCCGTCGTCAACGCCGACGATCGACGTGCCCTGCGGCTGCACGCCGGCGACCAGCCGCGCCTTGACGGCCGCGTAATGCTCCAGCGTGCCGTGGCGATCGATGTGATCTTCGCTGACGTTGAGCAGAATGCCGACGGAGGGATCGAGCGAGGGCGCAAGATCGATCTGGTAGGACGACATCTCGACCACGTGCACCCGCCCCATCCGCGGTGGCTCCAGAGACAGGATCGCGGTGCCGATATTACCGCCCATCTGGGCGTCGTAGCCGGCGACCTTCATCAGATGTGCGATCAGCGCGGTCGTGGTCGACTTGCCGTTGGTGCCGGTGATCGCGACGAACGGTGCATCCGGCGCGTGGCGGCGACGTTCCCTGCAGAACAATTCGATATCGCCGATCACCTCACAGCCGGCCTGCCGAGCCATCAGCACCGACCAATGCGGCGCCGGATGGGTGAGCGGCGCGCCGGGCGTCAGGATGAGGGCCGCAAAATTCGCCCATGACACCGTGCGCAGATCGGCAGTGGTGAAGCCGGCCTGCGCCGCGTTGGCGACATTGTCGGTGCTGTCGTCGCCGGCAATCACTTCCGCGCCGCCGGCCTTCAGGGCGTGGCAGCTCGCAAGGCCGGATCCGCCGAGGCCGAAGACGGCGACTGTCTTGCCTGCGAAGGAAGTGACGGGGATCATGATGGGATAACCGTCATTCCGGAAACCGCGCAGCGGTTATCCGGAATCTCGATGTAAATAACCTCGAGATTCCGGGTTCGTGCTTCGCACGCCCCGGAATGACGGTAGAGGATTCGCAAATCCATCACCGCAGCTTCAGCGTGGAGAGGCCGGCGAGCGCCAGCATCACCGAGATGATCCAGAACCGGATCACGATCTGCGGCTCGGTCCAGCCCTTCTGCTCGAAATGATGGTGCAGCGGCGCCATCCGGAACACGCGTTTGCCCGTCAGCTTGAACGAGGCCACCTGCACGATCACGGAGACGGCTTCCAGCACGAACAGCCCGCCGATCACGGCGAGCACGATCTCGTGCTTCACCGCCACCGCGGTCGCGCCCAGCATGCCGCCGAGCGCCAGCGAGCCGGTATCGCCCATGAAGATCGAGGCCGGCGGCGCGTTGAACCAGAGGAAGCCCAATCCCGCACCGAGCACCGCGCCGCACAGCACGGCGAGTTCGCCGGTGCCGGCGACATACCGGATCTGCAGATAATCCGAGAACACCGCGTTACCCGTGAGGTACGAGATCATGCCGAAGCTTGCGGCCGCGATCATGACCGGCACGATCGCGAGCCCGTCGAGGCCGTCGGTCAGGTTCACGGCGTTGCCGGCGCCGACGATGACGAACGCGCCGAAGATCACGAAGAACCAGCCGAAATTGAACACCATGTCCTTCAGGAAGGGAATCGCCAGCGAAGTCGAGGAGGCATCGCGGCCGAGCCGCACCAGCGCGTAGCAGGCGGCGAGCGCAATCACCGCCTCGATCGTCAGCCGAAGCTTGCCGGCGAAGCCGCTGTGGGTCTGCTTGGTCACCTTCAGATAGTCGTCGTAGAAACCGACGAAGCCGAAGCCGAGCGTCACCGCGAGCACGATCCAGACATAGGGGTTGAGCGGATTGGCCCAGAGAAGCGTCGAAACCACGAGGCCCGACAGGATCATCAGGCCGCCCATGGTCGGCGTGCCCTTCTTGGAGATCAGATGCGATTGCGGGCCGTCGGTGCGGATCGGCTGGCCCTTGCCCTGCCGAAGCCGCAAATGATCGATAATCCAGGGGCCGAACAGGAACACGAACAGCGCGCCCGTCACCATCGCGCCGCCGGTGCGGAAGGTGATGTAGCGAAACACGTTGAAGGCGCCGCGGAAGATACCCAAACCGGGAACGGTGTTGGAAAGCTCGATCAGCCAGTAAAACATTCAGCAGGCCCTATCACGCGGCTTGGTTGCGCCGTCTTCGCGGGAGGCGCTCCGGGAGCGTGAACGCTCCGGGAAAGCCTTGATAATCGTTTTCATCCTCAAACCAAGCAAATCTTGGTCATCGACGGGGGATTGACGAATCGCCGTGCGAAAACAACGGGACGGCAGCTTCGCCAGTTTACGCCTTTGCCTGCAGGGCGGCCAGCAGCCTTGGCACAAACTTGTTGACCCAGAACATCTTTTTGCTGCCCTTGACCACCACGACGTCCCCATCCCTCAGCAAGGCGGCGACTTCCCGGGGATCGAGCGTGACCGGGTCTTCGTGCCAGCCCAGTGCCCGCCCCGCCGGCACGAGATCATAGAGATGGCGCATCAAGGGACCGACGCAGTAGACGCCATCGATACCAGGCAGGTCGCCGGCGAGTTTGGTGTGGTAGGCAGGCGCGTCGGTGCCCAGTTCCAGCATGTCGCCGAGAATGGCGATGCGCCGGCCGGCTTTCACCGGCCGCGCCTTCAGGCTGCCGAGCGCCGCCACCATGCTGGCCGGATTGCCGTTGAAACTGTCGTCGATCACGGTGACGCCGCAGGCCGTCTGCTCGACGCCGCGTCCCGTCATGATGCCGACCTGAGCAAGCACCTTTGCCAGCGCCGCGACATCGAGACCCGCGGCATGTATCGAGGCCAGCGCCGCCAATGCGTTCTGCAGCCGGTGCGGCGCGCCCGGGGTCAGCCCGAACGTAATCTGCTTGCCGTTCACATCGGCCTCGACGTCCCAGCTTTCGCCCTGGGGAGAATGCTTTAGCTCCCGCACCTCGGCCCCCTCACCGAAGCGGACGATCTTGCCGTTCCATTCCGGCGCCTGGACGTCCGTCGGCATCACCAGCACGCCGTCCTGCGGCAGCCCCTGCGCGATGCTTATTTTCTCGCGCCGGATCGCTTCCAGGCTGCCGAGCTTTTCCAGATGCACCGGCTGCACGTTGACCACCAGCGCGACCGTCGGCTTCGTCAGTTCGCTCAGCCGCGCGATTTCGCCCGCCTGGTTCATGCCCATTTCGACGACCCAGACGCTCGCGTCGGGGTGGGCATTGCATAGCGTCAGCGGCACGCCCCAGAAATTGTTGAAGCTAGAGGGGCTCGCATAGGCGGCAGGATACGCGGCGAGGAATTCCTTGGTGCTGGTCTTGCCGGCGCTGCCGGTCAGGCCGATCACCGGGCCATCGAAGCGTGCGCGGGCCGCGCGCGCAAGCTGCCACAGCCCGTCGATCAGCGTGTCCTTTACGACGAGCTGTGGAACGCTCACACCTGCAATGTGATGCGGGACGATCATCGCCACCGCGCCGGCGGCCTGCGCCTTGTCGGCAAACTCCCAGCCGTCGCGCGCACTGGCGAAACTGGAGGTGAAGCCGCCGCTCGGCGTGCCGCTCAGCGCCACGAAAAGACACCCCGGCTTCACCAGGCGGCTGTCCTGCGTGACAAAATCGATCGGCGTATCGGGGTACTCTCCCGCAAGCCCCAGCGCGCGCGCGACTTCGGCAATCGTCCACAACGGCACAGCGCTCATGCCACCCTCGTTGCCAGCGCGGCCGCGACCGCCTCGTGATCGCTGAACGGCAGAACCTTGTCGCCGATGATCTGCCCGGTCTCGTGCCCCTTGCCGGCGATCAGCAGCACGTCGCCCGGCTGCAGCGCCGATATCCCGGTGCGTATCGCCTCGGCGCGATCGCCAATGTCCGTTGCGTTCTTCGCCGCGGCGAGAATTGCGGCGCGGATGCTCTCGGGATTCTCGCTGCGCGGATTGTCGTCGGTGACGATGACGTGGTCGGCATTTTCGGCCGCGATGGCGCCCATCAACGGCCGCTTGCCGGCGTCGCGGTCGCCGCCGGCGCCGAAGATGACGATGAGCTTGCGTTTGACGTAGGGCCGCAGCGCCTGCAGCGCCTTCGCCAGCGCATCCGGCTTGTGCGCGTAGTCGACAAAGATCGGCGCGCCGTTGTGTTCGCCGACCTGTTCCAGCCGGCCCCTGGCGCCTTCGAGATGTTCGAGCGCGGCGAAGACGGCGTCGGGCTCGCTGCCGGTGCCGATCGCGAGCCCCGCAGCAACCAGCGCGTTTTCGATCTGGAATTCGCCGACCAGCGGCAGCTTGACCGTGTAATGCCGCCCGCGGGTTGCCAACTCAAGATTCTGCGCAAAGCCTTCGACACCGACGCCGACGAGTCGGATGCCTTCTCCGTCCGCATCCGCGTTGCGGCCGACGGCCATGATCCGCAAGCCCCGCGCCTGTGCCGCCTCGATCACCTGCGCGGAGCAATCATGATCGGCCGAGATCACAGCCGCGCCGCCGGGCGCGACGAGATCGCGGAACAGCCGCAGCTTGGCGGCGAGGTAGTGCGCGACATCAGGGTGGTAATCCATGTGGTCGCGCGAAAGGTTGGTGAAGCCGCCGGCGGCGACGCGCACGCCGTCGAGCCTGAACTGGTCGAGGCCGTGCGAGGACGCCTCGAACGCCAGATGCGTCACGCCATCGCCGGCGATCTCGTCGAGCTGCCGGTGCAGCGCGATCGGATCCGGCGTCGTCAGCGAGCCATAGACCGTACGCTTCGGCGAAACCAGCCCGATGGTGCCGATGCTGGCGGAGACATGCCCGAGCCGTTCCCAGATCTGGCGCGTGAACGCTGCGACCGAAGTCTTGCCGCTGGTGCCGGTCACCGCCGCAATCGTCGCCGGTTGGCGCGGATAGAACCGCGCCGCCGCGCGCGCCAGTGCAAGGCGCGGATTGGCCGTCACGACAAAGGGCACACGGGTGTCGCCCGGCGGCGCACGATCGCCGGCCACCGCAACGGCGCCCGCCGCTATCGCCGCATCGATGAAGCGCGAACCGTCGGTCTTGCTGCCTGCCAGCGCAAAGAACAGGTCGCCCGGCTTGACGGCGCGGCTGTCGAACGCAAGGCCACGCACTTCGACAGCTTCCGCGCGCGGTTCGATCGCAGCGTCATCGCTGAAGAGTTCGCGAAGTTTCATGTTCGTCCAGTCCGGGCCCGCGCAGCTCGGCGCGGATAACATACGCCTTACTGGGTTGTCCTCGATGCCGCAAGAATAAGGCGCTCGGACGGCGGCAGATCGAAACGCGGCTCGATGCCCAGCAGCGGGCCGATGCGGGCAATGACCTTGCCGCCGGTCGGCACCGCGTTCCAGCCCGAGGTTATGAAGCCGTGGGTTTCCGGCAGCGCCTTCGGCTCGTCCAGCATCACCAGCAGCTGATACTGCGGATTGTCGGCCGGAATGATGGCGGTGAACGAGTTCAGCACCTGCTTCTTGGAATAGCGCCCGTTGACGACCTTTTCCGAGGTGCCGGTCTTGCCGCCGATATAGTAGCCCTTCACGTCGGCCTTCTTGGCGGTTCCGATCTCGGCGTTCAGCCGCATCAGGTAGCGCATCTTGTCGGAGGTATCCGTCCTCAGCACCTTCTTGGCCATGGCCCTGGCTTCCTCTTCGGATCGCTTCAGGAAGGTCGGGGGGATCAGAAGGCCGCCGTTGATGCAGGCGTTGATGCCCATCACCGCCTGCAGCGGCGCCACCGCGATGCCATGACCGAAGGCGGCCGTAATGGTGTTGAGCTCGCTCCAGCGCCTCGGCACGATCGGCGAGGTGCTCTCGGGCAGTTCGGTGCGCAACCGGTCCATCTGGCCGAGCTTCTTCAGGAACGCCTTGTGCGCGTCGACACCCTGCGCCAGCGCGATCTTCGCCGCGCCGACGTTGGAGGAGAAGGTGAACACTTCCGTCAGCGTGATGTTGCGGCCGACCGGATGGGTGTCGTGGATGGTGAACTTGCCGAATTTCAGCGTGCCGCGCCCGTCATAGAGCGTGTTGAGGTTGGCCTTGCCGGAATCCAGCGCCATCGCCAGCGTCAGCGCCTTGAAGGTCGAGCCCATTTCGAACACACCCGTGGTCAGGCGATTGATGCGATCGGGATCGTGCGCCTCCTTCGGATTGTTCGGATCGAAATCCGGCAGCGACACCAGCGCCACGATCTCGCCGGTCCTGACGTTGGAGACGAGGCCTGACGCGGCCTTGGCCTTGTATTTCTCCTTCGCCTTCATCAATTCGTCGCGCAGCGCGTGCTCGACGCGCAGGTCGATCGACAGTTCCACCGGCTTCTGCAGCCGATCGGTGGCAAATCCCGCGCGGTGCAGATCGGCCAGACCGTTATTGTCCAGCCATTTCTCCATCCCGGCGATGCCCTGGTTGTCGATATTGACGAGGCCGATCAGATGCGCGACCGACGCGCCGGTCGGGTAGACGCGCTTGTTCTCGCGCAGGAAGCCGATGCCGGGAATGCCGAGCTTGTGGATGTTCTGCTGCTGCTTCGGCGTGATCTCGCGCTTCAGCCAGACAAAGCCCTTGCGCGAAGACAGCCGCGTGCGCGCCTCCGCCTCGTCGAGGTCCGGCAACGCCGCGGTCAACAGCTCGATCGCCTCGTCCTTGTCGATGATGCGCCGCGGCTCGCCGAACAGGCTCGGACTCTTGACGTCGGTGGCGAGCACCGTGCCGTTGCGGTCGACGATATCGGGGCGCGCGGTCGCAATCGCGTCCTGCGATGCGGTGCGGCGTGCGCCGTGGCTGTCGGCGCCGACGGCGAACATCACCAGGCGTCCGGCCAGCACGGCATAGACGGCGGCGAACGCCAGGATCGCAAGCCCCACCCGGGCCCGCGCCTTCTCGGCACGATCGACATTGCGCCCGTAGAGCAGGCTGCGGATCAGCCGCTGCCGCCACGGCTCGACCGGCCTTGCGCGTACCCGCCCGGTCATCGCTGACCTCCCGGTGGCGGAACCGAACCTGTCACGGACGACGCATCGGCGGCAGCCTCGATGGTGTCGATCATCGATCCGATCGGATCGGCAGCGCCGGGCCTTGCAAAGCTCGGCGGCCGTTCCGGCAGGTTCTTGAGCTGGTCATACTGCGTGGCGTTCAGCGGCTTCAACCCGAGATGGCGGTCGGCGAGGCCCTGCAGCCGCAGCGGCGCATCGAGCTTGGCCCATTCCGCGCGCAGCGTCGCGATGGCATCGCGCTGCTCGCGGATCTCTGCATTGAGCCGCAGCACGCGCTCGACGCGCGCGGTCGATTCCATCTTGATGCGGTAAACATACGCGGCCGCGAAAATCAGCGCGCCGATGACGAGGAGATGGATGATGCGCATGGCTCAGCCTCCCCGCAACACGTCGGTGAGAACGGGCCAGGCAGGCAGGCTGCCCGCGGCATGCGCCGGCGCCGCGGTGCGCTCGGCGGCGCGCAACTTGGCCGAACGCGCGCGCGGGTTGGCGGATACCTCCGCCTCGCCGGGGGTCATCGGCCGCTTGGTCAGGATCTGAAAGCTGGGCGCGGCCTGCGCCAGTTCGGGCAGATGCCGCGAACCGCCGCCGGACTTGCCGCGCGCGTTGAGGAAATCCTTGACGATGCGGTCTTCCAGCGAATGAAACGACACCACGACCAGCCGGCCGCCCGGCTTCAGCACGCGCTCGGCCGCCGCAAGCGCCAGATGCAGTTCGTCGAGTTCCGCGTTGACGAAGATCCGAAGGCCCTGGAACGTCCGTGTCGCCGGGTGAATTTCGTTCGGTTTGGAATGAACCACCTTGCCGACGATATCGGCCAGTTGCTTGGTCGTCGTGATCGGGGCTTCCTTGCGCGCCGCCACGATGGCGCGGGCGACGGCGCGCGAGTGACGTTCCTCGCCGAAAATATAGATGATGTTGGCGAGATCGGCCTCGGACGCCCTTGCGACGACATCGGCCGCCGTCGGGCCGTCACGGCCCATCCGCATGTCGAGCGGTCCACCGAGACGGAACGAGAAGCCGCGCTCGGCCTCGTCCAGTTGCATCGAGGAAACGCCGACGTCCATCACGACGCCGTCGACGGCGGCGGCCCCTTCCGCGGCGCAGACCTCGGCGAGGTTGGAGAAGCGGTCCTCGACCAGGGTCAGCCGGCCGTCCGAACGCTCGACCAGGTCGAACCCGCCCATGATCGCCGACCGGTCGCGGTCGATGCCGATGACGCGGGTTCCCGCAATCTCGAGGATGGCGCGGCTGTAGCCGCCGGCGCCGAAGGTCGCATCGACATAGATTCCGCCGTCACGAGGCGCGAGCAGCTCGACCGCCTCGCGGCCGAGAACCGAGATATGGCGTGGCGCAGCCGGGCTCATGCGCCGGCCCCTGGCGTATTCCAGTCTGCAAAATCCAAGATGGACGCGAACGGGCCCATTGCGCCTCAAATCTCTGCGCTTCGCCGGGCTTTTCCGGCCAAAAGGCCGCAAGACGCGAATACCATCTCGCGTCCGACCAGGCATCCCCTGTTTCCGCGACGGAATTTGCTGGGCTGCCATGACATACTGAACGCGAAAGAGGGCATCGGCCGTCCCCATACCCGGTTCGGCTCTTCACCACTCAGTAACGGCGTTTAGCGTTAAGAAACGGTTGACGGAAGGCCGCGGGCTTTCGGCACTAACAAGCCATCGAAGTCCGGTGATGCGGCCCGCACACAGTCAGGTTAAAATGCTGGGTGGAACCCGCGCGGCCGGATTGCGCCGGGCTGCAGGAGGAATAGTAACAGCATTGTTGCGCAAGACTTCGTTGCCGTTCTCCTGCCCCGATTGAGTTCAAGAAATGAGTTCTGGTTCGTTCGCATCTGCTGGTATTGATTTGAAGATTAAACGCGCCCTTCCCGTTGCCGGGGCCAACGCAGATATGAAGACTTTCACGCCCGACTCCTCGATCGTGTCCGACGTCATCCCGTCGATGAACTACGGCGAGCGCAACAACGGGCGCATCGCCGACATGATCGTGCTGCACTATACCGGCATGCCGGATGCGGAAGGCGCGATCGCTCAGCTCTGCACCGCCGGCACCGACGTCTCGGCGCATTACATCGTGCTGGAGGACGGCCGCATCGTGCAATGCGTGCCCGAGAGCAAGCGCGCCTGGCACGCCGGCGCGTCCTATTGGGCGGGCGAGGAAGACATCAACTCCTGTTCGATCGGCATCGAGATCATCAATCCCGGCCATGACTGGGGCTATCCGGATTTCCCGCTCCGGCAGATCGCCGCCCTGATCGCGCTGTGCCGCGGCATCATGCTTCGCCGCAAGGTGCCCTCGCACCGTGTACTCGCCCATTCCGACGTCGCACCGGCGCGCAAGAAGGATCCCGGCGAAAAATTTCCGTGGCACTCGCTGGCCAATTCCGGTGTCGGCCATTGGGTGCAGCCGGCGCCGATCGTGCGCAGCGAAGCGCTCAAGCTCGGCAGCATCAGCGACGACGTCGCGGGCCTGCAGGCCGCACTGAGCCGGTATGGCTACAACGTGCCGATGAACGGCAAGTACGACGGCGCGACCATGGAGGTGATCGCCGCGTTCCAGCGCCACTTCCGTCCCGCGCGCGTCGACGGTATCGCCGATCACTCGACCATGAGCACGCTGCATGCGTTGCTGGCGAGCCTGCCCGCGGATGCGATGACGAAAACGGCCGCCGCGAAGTAATCGCTGCGAGCCAGACGCCGCTGCGTCCGCCGAAAGCGGCGGACGCGCCGGGTGCGGCGATTGATTTCCCTCAATGGCAGTTCATGCGTTTTCGGTGACAAGCCGGGTATGGGCTTGAAATTGCGGATGTCACTCGAACGCGTCGTGCGATGGTCGCTGGTCGCGATCGCGATTGCCGGACTGGCGGCCGGAACAACCGCGACGCTGGCCGGACGGCCGGCGCTTGCCGATCTGTGCTGGACGCTCGCAACCCTGCCCGTGATCGCGGGCCTGGCGGTTTCGATGACGCGCGACCTGCTGGCCGGGCGGCTCGGTGTCGATGCGATCGCGCTGGTGTCGATGAGTGCGGCGATCGCGCTCGGCCAGCCGCTGGCCGGCGCCGTCGTCGCGCTGATGTATTCCGGCGGCAACGTGCTCGAGGACATCGCGGTGGCCCGCGCGGAGCGCGATCTGCGATCGCTGGTCGACCGCGCGCCGCGGGAGGCGCATCGCCTTGCCGAAGGCCGTGTCGAGGAAGTGCCGATATCCGCGGTCGCGATCGGCGACCGGCTGCTGGTACACGCCGGCGAAGTCGTACCCGTCGACGGCATCGTCAACTCGCACGCCGCAACCGTCGACGAGTCGGCGCTCACGGGCGAGCCTATCCCGGTCGCCAAGGCGCGTGGCGTCGCCATCCTTTCCGGCTCGTTGAACGCCGGCGAGACGTTCGAGATGTCGGTGTCCGCGCTCGCCGGCGAGAGCACCTATGCCGGCATCGTGCGGCTCGTAACGGCGGCGCAGACCGCCAAGGCGCCGTTCGTGCGGCTGGCCGACCGCTATGCGCTGATCTTCCTGCCCGTCACCCTGGCGCTCGCACTCGTTGCCTGGCTGATCTCGGGCGACCTGCTGCGCAGCCTCGCCGTGCTGGTAGCGGCGACACCCTGCCCGCTCATCCTGGCGGCGCCGGTCGCCTTCATCGCCGGCGTGGCGCAGGCCGCACGCCGCGGCATTCTCGTCAAGGGCGGCGGGCCGCTGGAAGCGCTGGCGCGCGCGCACACCGTGCTGTTCGACAAGACCGGGACGCTGACGGTCGGCGGCGCGCGGCTGCTTTCCGTCGAGGCGGCGCCGGGCGAAAATGCCGACGAGATCCTGATGCTGGGCGCCTCGCTGGAGCAAGCCTCCCATCACGTGATTGCCAACGCCATCGTTGCTGCCGCGACCGAACGCGGCCTCAAGCTAGAACTGCCCGAGCAAGTCAGGGAGACGATGGGCTCGGGACTGGAGGGCATGATCGGGGGCCGGCGCGTGACCGCCGGCGCACGCGAGATGGTGTTCACCGGCGAACACGCTTCCGACTGGGCCACGCGGGCAATCCGGCGCGCCTCGTGGCGGTCCGCTTTGATCGTCTTCATCGCGGTCGAAGGGAAGCCGGTCGGTGCATTGCTGCTGGCCGACGAACTCCGCGCCGATACGCCGCGGGCGATCCGGCTGCTGCGCGAGGCTGGCATCGCCCGCATCCTGATGGTCACCGGCGACCGCGCCGCCGCCGCGCAGGCGATCGGCGCCGCGCTCGATCTCGACGCCGTGCTCGCCGAACGCATTCCCTCCGACAAGGTCGACGCGGTGCGCTCCGAACAGCGGCTGCACCCGACCATCATGGTCGGCGACGGCATCAACGATGCGCCGGCGCTGGCCTCGGCCGATGTCGGGATCGCGCTCGGCGCGCGCGGCGCCAGCGCGTCCTCGGAAGCGGCCGACGTGGTGATTCTCGCCGACCGCCTCGATCGGGTCGGCGAGGCGATCGTGATCGCGCGGCGGGCCCGGCACATTGCCGTGCAAAGCATCGTCGTCGGAATGGGACTTTCGCTGCTGGCCATGCTGGCCGCAGCGCTCGGCTGGCTGCTGCCGGTGCCGGCCGCCATCGTCCAGGAATTGATCGACGTTGCCGTGATCCTCAATGCGCTGCGCGCGCTCAAGCCGGCAGGCATCCGCAGCGGCAAGAGCATGACCGCAGCAGCGGGCCACGAACTGCATCACAACCATCTCGCATTGTTTCGTAGTCTCGACCGGCTGCGGACGATCGTGGACGCCCTCGACGATGCCGTCCCCACGCGCGCCGCCGCACTGATCGAAGAGGCGAACCGGCTGGTCCAGGACAAGGTGGTGGCGCATGAGCGCGACGACGAAGGCAATGTCTACCCACAACTCGCCGAGGTGCTGAGGGAATCCCACGGGCTTTCGGCAATGAGCCGGGCGCACCGCGAGATACTTCATCTCGCCCGGCTGCTCGCCAGCGTGGCCAAGGAGCTGCCGTCGGAGAATGTCGATCGCTATTTCATTCGCGACGCGCAGCGCCTGATCGAGGCCATCGAGACCCTGGTGCGCCTCCACACCGCGCAGGAAGAAGACATCTACGACGCCGTCGCGGCGCATTAGGTCGTTCGGCTCGCGCTACCTCGATCAAGCCGCCCGTCAAGAACGTCGAAACAGGTAAGGCAAAATCCGATTAACCATCGCCGTCACTTGACGCGGCGCGCCGCAGCCTCCATGCCTAGGGCGTCAGTCGGCCGGACGGCCGCTCCCGCTATGGTCGAAAGGCTGCGGGGGAGGAAAGTCCGGGCTCCATCGACATACGGTGCCGGATAACATCCGGCGGGGGTGACCCCAGGGAAAGTGCCACAGAGAACGAACCGCTCCCCGCCCGCAAGGGAGGGGCAGCAAGGGTGAAAAGGTGCGGTAAGAGCGCACCGCGTATCCGGCAACGGAAACGGCATGGCAAACCCCACCGGGAGCAAAACCGAATAGGGACGGCAACGCGGGCCGTTCGCGCAAGCGATAACGCCGCAGGGCTATGTCAGGCTCGCCGTCCGGGTAGGTTGCTCGAGGCAATGTGCAAACATTGTCCCAGAGGAATGGCCGTCACGTACCATTCGAAGAATGGTGCCCTCCAGAACCCGGCTTACAGGCCGGCTGATATTCTATGAATGAAGGGTTCGGCGTAACGCGCCGGACCCTTCGCCATTTCATGGAGGGCCCTCGCCGGCTCATCAAATGCCATAACCCTGGTAGATCGCCGGCGACGGCGGAGCCAAGCTTTCCCGACGCGGCCGTCCCGAACGGCAACCTGTCCACCACAGTGCGCTTGCACCGGGCCGTTGCTACACACCATTGGTCGACGCGCCACTGCTATCAATTGGATCATCCTGCACAAAATAAGAACACAGCGGGCGAGTTTAGATATGTAAAACTGTCTTAAGGTCGAGCGACGGAGATACGGTGATGGCGATTGACTTCACGCTGACATCGTATCAGCGGCGCCTGCAACGGATCGCCCGCGAATTCGCCAACGAGATTCTCGCTCCCCTGGTGCGCGCGGCGGATGAGGACCCGGATCCCCAAAAGGCGTTCCAGGCGGTCAAGGGCGCCTATGTCGAAAGCTACAAGTTGGGATTTGCCACCGGCTTCATCCCCAGGAAGTACGGTGGCGGCGGGATTTCCAACGTCGACCTCCAGATCGTGGTCGAGGAACTCTGTGCCGTCGATCCCGGCTTCGCCACCATCCTCCTCGTCAACGGACTGGCCCTGATGCCGCTGGTGTGGTTCGGCTCCGAACAGCAGAAGCAAACGTGGCTGATACCTGCGACCAGCGATCCACGCGGCGAGTATCTGGCCGGGTGGACTGTTAGCGAACCGCCGGGAAGCCCTGGTGGAACGGCCAATTTCGACGGCGCAGCGCCCTGGCCAGCCGGCATCGGCCTCACCGCCATCCACGACAGGAAGAATGGCGAATACGTCCTGAACGGGCGTAAATTCTGGCCTGTGAATGCTGGCGGCTGGGATCTCCAGGGCGCGGATACCAATGTATGCATAGTCAGGACCGAGCCACAGGCCGAAGGGTCGCGCGGCCTCAGCGGCCTCATCGTCCCGCGCGGAACGGCCGGCATTCGCTACGAGCAGCCGATCTCGAAGTCCGGTCACCGCATCTGCCAGAACAATTCCGTGGTATTTTCGGATTGCCGTGTGCCCGAAGAGAACGCATTCGCGGTCGGCAACGGCGACCTCGTCATCAACAAGGCGTTCACATGGTCCGGACCGGTCGCTGCAATCGCGTCGGTCGGCGTCACCCGTTCTGCCTACGAATACGCCCTGGCATGGGCCAAAAAATACACCGGCGGTGGCGACAGGCCGATCATCAACCACCAGATTGTCGCCTACACTCTGGCGGAAGTCGCAATGAAGGTCGAAGCAGGGCGCGCCTTCGCATGGAAGGCCGCCCACTACCACGATCTTCACAACGCGGACGGCCATGCCATCGGGCCGATGGCGAAGGTGTTCTGCAGCGAGATGCTGTTTACCGCCGTATTCCAGGCCATGAAGGTCGTCGGCGTCAACGCGCTGGACAGATCCCATCCACTTGAGCGCTACCTCAGAGAGGCGTCAGTGTTTCCGCTCTATGACGCGGGCAATATCGGCATGCAGATGCGGAAGATCTGTGCGGTAATGGCCGAGCCGGACTTCGACCCGCGCGCGATCGCAGGCTCGATCGCCACGCCTTTCGGAAAGAAGGCGCCGCCGCCCGAAATTCAGGCCGTCGGCAGGAACCTGAAGCGGCAGGCCTGACCGCCGCGCTGCATGCATTCCTGATGTTCGATCGGCGCTCCCATCAGGCCGGACAGGAATCCGAGATCAAATTGGCAGACCTCGGTGTAATCCTTCGAGAGGTCGTGAAACACGCAGTTCTTGCACTCGATACGGGGAAGCTTTTCACCTTTGCCGGGTGAGATCACGCGCGCCGCGAACCCGGTCTCGTTCATGATTTTCACGATTTCGACCACGCGCTCGACCCGCGTCTTGCCCACCAGTCGCGGGATCGCCGCCGCCGACATGTCGATCCCGAGGTCGAACATGTAGGCGCCGAACTTCGATGCGCCGATCTTTTTGCGCAGGCTCTCGAACATCACCCGCGAGAACCATGAATAACGTTTTGGAAACAGGTCGATTCCGCTCTCCGTCAGCGTGTACAGGAAGCGTGGCCGGCCGCCGCTCTTTGACGACGTGTGCTGCACATAACCCGACCGTTCCATGCCCGACAAATGCTGCTTTACCGCACTGCGCGTGATATCGGCCGCGCTCGCCAGTTCATCGACGGTCAATCCGGCCTTAAATTCCAGGAGTTGTGCCAGCAGCTTTTGCTGGGTATCGCCGACGATCACGCAAAGCCTCCGCTCAAGCCTACAGCGCCAGATGTACCTGAAGACAGCCGCAGGCGCTGCGTCGATTTCAGACACATCCTGCCCAAAACTCCGACAAACTGCACGCCTTAAATGCGTTTCAGTTATTTAAACAGTAAATACTGCCTAAAGTATTTTCTTGTCGTTTCCTCGCATGAGCGGATGATGTTGGCGTTGAAGCAAGTCCGGCCGGCTTTGGCTTGAACGATCTGTAACGAGCATCAATGGAGGACTTGAATGGCGATTGATTTCACGATGTCCGCGGAGCAGCGGAAAATTCAGAAGATGGCGAGGGATTTTTCGGAAGGCGTCCTGGCCCCGGTCATACCGGCGGCCGACAAGGAGCCCGATCCGATGCTGGCGTATCAGAAGACCAAGGGCGCCTACATCGAGGCATACAAGGCCGGCATCGCGATGGCGATGTTGCCGAAGGAGTACGGCGGCGGCGGATTGTCCTGCCTCGATTTCGTGATTGCAGCGGAAGAGATCTGCGCCGTTGATCCCGGATTTGCCTGCACCGTGCTGTGTAACGGTCTCGGGCTAATGCCGGTGTCCTGGTATGGCAGCGAGGAGCAGAAGAAGCGGTTCATCGGTGCGGCGACTTCCGACCCGACTGGTACCTACCTCAGCGCATGGACCGCCGGTGAGCCGCCGGGCGGCACCGGCGGCACGGCGAACTTCGACAGCCCGCTGCCGAAAGCCGGCATCGGCATGACTGCCGTCCGCGATGGCGACCACTTTATCCTCAACGGAAAAAAGAAATGGTCGTCTTCCGCCGGCTGGGATGGTCTCGGCACGAATACGCAGTGCGCCATCATCCGCACCGACACCAGTGTCGGCGGCACCGAGGGACTGTCCGCGATCATCATCGAACGCGGCACGCCAGGCATTACCTGGAAGTTCCTGGACAAGGAGGGGCATCGCACCACGTCCAACGCATTCATCGTATTCAAGGATGCCAGAGTTCCGGTCGACAATCTGTTGCCCGGAGCCAAGGGTAACGGCGACTTCGTGATCAACAGAAACTTCGCCTGGTCGGGTCCGGTCGCCGCCATCGCCGCGGTTGGCGTGGCACGATCGGCCTACGAGGATGCTCTCAAATTCCTCAAGACCAACACTGCGGGTTCGCTGACACCGATCATCCGCTTCCAGAATGCCGGCTACATCATGGGCGACGTGGCGGCAAAGATCGAATCCGCACGCTATTTCTCCTGGCGTGCGGCGGATTATCTCGACAAGCACTCGCAGCATGCAGAACTGATCGGTGCGATGTGCAAGATCAACGTCACCGAAGCAATGGTCGACTGCGTCTACAAATGCATGCAGGTGGTCGGCGTCAACAGCCTCAGCACCGAGTTCAAATTCGGAAAGTACCTGCGCGAGGCTTCGGTGCTGCCGATCTATGACGGCGGCAATATGGGGATGCAGCGCCGCCGCGTGCACGGCATCATCGCCGAGGAAAGCTTTAATCCCCGTGCAATCATGGACGACGACTTCGTCAAGTTTGAGAAGTCAATGGAGGCGATCGGCACCGTCGCCGATCCGGTGGCGCGATCCCGCGGCGTCATGCAGGCCGCGGAATAAAAATTCGGGACCGGCCGACGACGGCCGGTCCCTCTTCTTTCGAATCCGAAGTCCGGTCGCGATACTTCTTGGCCCCGCTACGCGGCGATCTTCTGCAGCAACGCCATCAGCGCGTCGGGCGCGGTGACATTCGGCGAATGGCTGGCGTCGATCTCGTGGTAGTTCCAGGCAGGGTCGCTTTTGGCGTGGCGCGCGAACGGGCCGAACGTGTCGGCCGGCGTGATCCGGGTGGCGTAGATATAGCTGCGCGGCAGCGTCAGCGGACCGCCCTCCAGTTTCAGCTTCGCCTCGAAACACTTGATCGGCATGTCCACGCGGCGCGGCGCGAGCCATTCGACATCGGCGGGCGAGGTATCGGATGGCGTCGGATTCGGCGGCACGCGCCAGCTGCCGGACTGTGTCAGTTCCTGCATCCGCAGCACCGCCGCCTGGTTCAGGTCCAGCAACGATTGTCCGTCGCCGGGCACGAAGGCATCGATATAGATGAGCTGGCTGACCTTGTCGCGCGCACGGTCGGCGACGCCGGTCGCGACCATGCCGCCATAGCTGTGGCCGACCAGCACGATGTCGCGCAGGTCCTCGTACTTGATGACGGCCAGCATATCCTCGATGTGCGAATTGAGATCGATCGACGGGTTGGCCAGATGCGCGCGATCGCCGAGGCCGGTGTAGCTCGGCGTGACCAGGCGGTGACCGGCCGCCTGCATCAGCGGGTGCATCTTCTTCCAGGCCCAGCCCGCCGACCACGCGCCGTGACAGACAAGAAAGGTTTTTGAGGAGGCTGCGCTCATTGGGGCTGTTTCCTGAAGTTATTGTTGAAGGCTTCTAACACGATAGTACCTGACCATCGCGTCGTGTAGACAGTGCAAAATTCAACACAGTCATTCCGGGATGGTCCGAAGGACCAGACCCGGAATCTCGAGATTCCGGGTTCGATGCTTCGCATCGCCCCGGAATGACGGGGGGATGACGGGGGGATATAAAGAGTGGAGCTAACCACCTACGCGATCCTGCTGGCCGGCGCGCTCGCCGGCGGCTTCGTCTCTGGTCTCGCCGGCTTCGGCACGGCCCTGATGGCGCTGGGGATCTGGCTTTACATCGTGCCGCCTTCGATTGCCGTGCCGCTGGTCCTGATCTGTTCGGTCAGTTCGCAGATCTCGACGCTGCCGTCGATGTGGAAGGTGATCGACTTCAAGCTGGCCTTGCCCTTCGTTGCCGGCGGCCTCATCGGCATGCCGATCGGGGCGCTGCTGGTCGCGCGCGCCGACCCGCAAACCTTCAAGCTCAGTGTCGGCGTCATGCTGCTGGTGTTTCCGACCGCCCTCTATTTCATCCGGACGCCAATGGCCTTTCGCTTCGGCGGCCGCATCGCCGACGCCTGTGTCGGATTTGCCGGCGGCATCCTCGGCGGCCTTGCCGGCCTGTCGGGCCCACTACCGATCTTATGGGCCAGCATACGCGGCTGGACCAAGGATCAGCGCCGCGGCGTCTTCCAGATCTTCAATGGCACCGTACTCGGCGCCGCACTGATGCTGCAAACCGCGACCGGCTTCGTCAAATGGGACGTGCTCTGGCTGGCGCTGCTGGCGATGCCGGGAACGCTGATCGGCGCACGTATCGGCATGCGCACCTATCATGCCCTCAACGACCGAAACTTCTACGACATCGTGCTGGCCCTGCTGTTCCTGTCCGGACTCGGATTGGTGTGGAGCAGCATTGCTCCGAGGTAGCAGCGCATGGCCGCCATGTGCACCGAGCAGATTGCTGTACGCTGAACGGCAAAGCGGCTATCCACTCGCGCCATGTCCTCACGCGCCATGTCCTCCCCCGCCTCGCGCGAACGCCTCGGCCTGCTGCTGGGCTTCATCGGCATGGTGATCTTCGGCGGCACGCTGCCGGCGACGCGGATCGCGGTCGCGGAGATTGATCCGATTGCACTGACCGCGCTGCGCACCGCCATTGCCGGGATGTGCTCGCTGGCGCTGCTGCTCGTGCTGCGCCGTCCGCTGCCGCCGCGCGCGCTCTGGCGGCAACTCGTCATCGCTATGCTCTGCGTCGCCGTCCTGTTTCCGCTGCTGATGTCGATGGGGATGCAGCGGGTCGATGCCTCGCATGGCGGCGTGGTGCTGGGCGTTTTGCCGATCGCCACCGCGCTCGTCGCCGTTGCCATCACCCATGAGCGGCCGCGGCCGTTGTTCTGGATCGCTTCGGTCGCCGGCGCCGCATTGGTGATCGCGTTTTCCCTGCGCCAGGGCGGCGGCACTTTCTCGACCGGCGACCTGCTGCTGTTCGCGGCCGTAGTCGTCTCAGCCATCGGTTATGCGTTCTCCGGCCGGCTCACCTCGCACATGCCAGGCTGGGAGGTCATCAGCTGGATCCTCGTCATCGGCCTGCCGCTCTCCATACCGGCGGCTGTGCTGACGATGCCGCACGATGTCGGACAGATCGCGCTGAAGCCATGGCTCGGGCTGCTCTATGTCGCGCTGTTCTCGCAATGGATCGGCTTCTTCGCGTGGAACGCCGGCATGGCGATGGGCGGAATCGCGCGGGTGTCGCAGGTCCAGTTGCTGCAGCCCTTCGTCACTTTCGCGCTGGCGGCATTCTTCAACGACGAAACCATTACGCTGCAGATCCTGCTGTTCGCAGCCGCCGTGGTGGTGACGGTCGCGATCTCGACACGCACGCGCGCAAAACCTGCGCCGGCGCCGCAGCGGCAGGACCGCGAGCCGCCTCAGCTGGCGGCTTCCTGATCGAGCAGGATCGGACTCTCGGCAACCAGTTCGGCCCTCGTCTTGTCCGAACGGACGACACGAAGCAGCACCCGCGCCGTTTTCAGGTGACCCATCGTCACGCTCAACCGGATGATCTGGCTGAGTGAAACGTCGCGCATCGAATCGTCGGAAATCTGCGTCGCGATTTCGATCGCGCGCTTGATGCCGGCCTGGTATCGCTCGCCGTCGGCAGCCCGCTTCTGCTCGGCATTGCGCCCGCCGGCCGCCGCCATTGCCCCGGCAATGGTCGCGGCGGAGACGCAGATCGCCCTTATCTTGTGAGCCGCGCCGATATCGCCCAGCGGCTGCTCATCGGCGATTTCCCAGACTTCCGGCCGCCGATCCTTGCGAAACCAGCTCATCGCGCAAGTCCTTTCGGCCGGAAACATATTCCGACACCGAACAGGACTGCAAGAAGGCACCTCACTCGGCGGCCGAGATCCGGCCAAACTCCGTGACCTGCATCTCGAACAGCCCGCGATAGATCCCGCCGGGACGCGCGGTCAGCGCGGCGTGGGTTCCCTGCTCGACCACTTCACCGCGGTCGAACACCAGAATCCGGTCGAGGCTGCGCACCGTCGACAGCCGGTGCGCGATCACGATCGAGGTGCGTCCCTTCATGAGCCGCTCCATCGCCTGCTGGATCAGTCCTTCCGATTCGGAATCGAGGCTCGATGTCGCCTCGTCCAGGATCAGCACCGGCGCATCCGCCAGGAACGCCCGCGCCAGCGCGACGCGCTGACGCTCGCCGCCCGACAGCTTGACACCGCGCTCGCCGACCAGCGTGCCGTAGCCTTTCGGCAGCCGCAGGATGAAGTCGTGCGCGTTGGCAAGCCGCGCCGCCTGCTCGATCGCAGCGATGCTCGCGCCGGGCCGGCCATAGGCGATGTTCTCGGCCAGCGTGCGGTGAAACAGGATCGGCTCCTGCTGCACGATCGCGATCTGGCTGCGCAGCGATTGCTGCGTGGCCAGCGCGATGTCCTGGCCGTCGATCAGGATCTTGCCGCCGCTGACGTCGTAGAGGCGCTGCACCAGCTTGACGAAGGTGGTCTTGCCGGAGCCGGAACGCCCGACCAGGCCGACCCGCTCGCCGGCGCGGATCTCCACCGACAGGCCGTCATACAGCGGCGCGCGATGGCCGCCATAATGGAATGTCACCGCGTCGAACACGATGCGGCCGCCCTGGATGTCGATCGGCTTGGCGTCCGGTGCATCGGCAATGCCGATCGGCTCATCGTGAATGGCGACCAGTTCCTCCATGTCGTTGACCGAGCGCTGCAGGTTGTTGATGTGCATGCCGACGTCGCGCAGATAGGCGTGGATGATATAGTAGCTCGTCAGCACATAGGTGACGTCGCCCGGCGTGGCGCGGCCCGCGATCCACAGCAGGACCGCGCCGCCGATCACCGAGGCACGAAAGCACAGCAGCACCGCGAGTTGCGCCGTTGAGGTGTAGTTGTAGCGCAGCCAGGTCCGCCGCACGCGCGTGCGCCAGCGGCCGATGACGCTGGCCAGCCGTGCGTCCTCGCGCGCTTCCGCGCCGAAGGATTTCACCACCGCGTTGCAGGTCAGCGCATCCGCCAGCGTGCCGCCAACTTTCGTGTCCCACGCGTTGGAGACGCGCGCGGCGGGAGCGATATAGTTCACCGAGAACGCCAGCGTCATCGACACGTAGATCACGGTACCCACCCCGATCACGACCCCGAGCACCGGCCAGTGCAGCCCGAGCAGGATCATCGAACCCAGCAGCACCAGCAACGACGGCGCCAGCGCCATCAGGATGGTGTCGTTGAGCAGGTCGAGCGCCCACATGCCGCGCGTGACCTTGCGCACGGTCGAGCCGGCAAAGCTGTTGGCGTGCCAGTCGGTCGAGAAGCGCTGCACGCGCACGAAGGCGTCGCGCGACACGTCGGACATGATCTTCAGCGTGAACGGCACGATCGCTTGCAGGCCGGTCAGGCGCAGGATCATCGACACGAGCCCCAGCGCCACGATCCAGCCGAACGCCGTGAACGCCGCCCGCTGCGCCGCCGGATCTGACGGACCCGATGTCAGCGCATCGACCAGCCGGCCGGAGAAGATCGGCATGAACAGGTCGGCCGCGGTCGCGCCCAAAAGGCCGCCGGTGACGATGGCGGCCCGGCCGGGCTGTTGCAGCCAGTGTCGAAACACGAACGGAATCACCACGCGGATCGCCGCGGGTCGCTTGTCCTTGAGAGCGGTCATGGCGTCATCCGGCTGCACGTCCGCGCAAACGCCGGCTCCATCTGGTTGACGCGCGGACGGCTTGGGCCGAACACAAGCGTCGTTGAAAAAATTCGATTAAGTCGTTGGGAAGTTTGGAGATCGGGGATTCAGTCCCGATCAGGGCCGGTGGGGCTCGCGCTCAGCGGCGCGATCGAAATACCAGCACGAGCATCGGACGCGAGGGTGCGATCTGCGAATACATCGAAATCATGCAAATCTCCCCGGTTCGAGCGACAATGCGCTGCTTATAAATGCATCGTCGATGATTTGCAACATGACAAGGGCGTGATCGCGCGAGTCGCCCCGCCCGCTAGTGCGCATCGCCTCCGGCCACCATCGCGGAAGGCTTCTTCAGCGTCAGCACCAGCACGCTGAGGCCGAGATAGAACACCGCCAGCATGAAGAAGGTATCGCCATAGCTCATCACCACCGCCTGGCGATGCACGATCTGCGACAATTGCTTCAGCGCCATCAGCGCGGCGTCGCCCATGCCCTGCATGCGCTCCGTGAACATCTTGAGCGTCTCGACCGCGGTGGCGTTGCCCCAGGTGACGCTGTCATGCAGGCGCGAGATGTGCAGGTCGGTGCGCTGGTTCAGCACCTGGTTGATGACCGCGAGCCCCACCGCGCCGCCGAGATTGCGCGTCAGGTTGAACAGCCCCGACGCGTTCTTCACCCGCTCCGGCGCCAGCGTGCCGAGCGCGATGGTGTTGATCGGCACCATCGCCATCATCATGCCGACGCCGCGCAGGATCTGCGGCACCAGCAGTTCGAAGAAGTCATACTCCTTCGTGATCCAGGTCATCTGATAGGAGCCGAGCGCGAACAGCACGAGCCCGATCGCGATGATATAGCGCATGTCGAACTTCACCATCAGCCGCCCCACGATCGGCGCGGTGAGGAACATGGCGACACCGGAGACGAACATGGTCTCGCCGATCATCAGCGGGCTGTAGCCGCGCACTTCCGCGAGGTAGCGCGGGTATATGTAGGTGAGGCCGTAAAGGCCGATGCCGACACCGAACGAGAGCAGGCAGCCGAGGCCGAAATTGCGGTCCCCGAAGGTCCTGATGTCGACGATCGGCTCCTTGACGCTGAGCACCCGCCAGAAAAAGGCGAGCGCCGAGACCGCACAGATCGCCGCGCACACTGCCACGGAGGTGTCTTCGAACCATTGCGACTGCGGCCCCTCCTCCAGCACGTATTGGAGCGTGCCGAGAAAGCCCGCCATGAACAGGAGGCCCCACCAGTCGAAATGTTCGAGCAGCGCGAAGTTCGGCTGGTCGAAATCGACCAGCGCCAGCACGCCGATGGTGATGCCGATGCCGGGTATGATATTGATGAAAAACAGCCAGTGCCACGACATCAGGTCGGTGATGTAGCCGCCGACCGTCGGTCCGATGGTCGGTGCCAGCGTCGCGACCAGGCCGATGATGGGACCGACGATGTGGAATTTCGAGCGCGGAAACACCGTGTAAGCGGATGCGAACACGGTGGGGATCATGCCGGCGCCGAGAAATCCCTGCAGCGCGCGCCAAAAAATCATCTGCTCGATGGTCGAGGCGAAGCCGCAGAACAGGCTGGCCACGGTGAAGCCGGAGGCGGAAATCGCAAACAGCAGGCGTGTACCGAACGCGCGCGACAGGAATCCGGAGAGGGGAATGGCGATCACCTCGGCGATCAGGTACGAGGTCTGCACCCACGAAACCTCGCTGGAACTGGCGGAAAGGCCGGCCTGGATCTGCTGCAGCGACGCCGAGACGATCTGGATGTCCAGGACCGACATGAACATCCCGAACACCATGATGAGAAACGCAAACAGCCGCCGCGGCGGTATGCGGTCGTCGGCCGCGGCATTCATCGAGGGCGAAGCGGTGGTGGCGTCAGCCATGATCTGCTCGGAACAGGCGCCGGACCGTGGCCCGCTGGCGCAGGGAAACTACTGCGGTTGAACCGTTCCCGGCGCATCGAGATCGGCCTCGCTGTCCGCATCGGCCGCGCCCTCGCGGGTGTCGACGGTGGCGTAGACCGACATGCCGGCGCGCAGCAGGTTCTGCCTCGCCACGTCCTTTGGCACGCGAATGCGGATCGGCAGCCGCTGCACGATCTTGGTGAAATTGCCGGTGGCGTTGTCCGGCGGCAGCAAGGTGAACACCGAACCCGCCGCGGGTGAAATGCTGTCGACGACGCCGGCAAACTTGCGATGGCCGTAGGCATCGACCGAAATCTGCACGGGCTGGCCGGGACGGATACGCTTGAGCTGGGTTTCCTTGAAATTGGCGTCGATGAAGACGTCGTTGAGCGGCACCACGTAGGCGAGCCGCTGTCCGGCCTGGATGAAGTCGCCGGTGTTGACCAGGCGGTTGGAAAAAGTGCCGTCGACCGGCGCGCGCACCGAGGTGAAATCCAGGTCGCGCTCGGCCTTGGCAGACTGGGTCTGCAATTCCACAAGCTGCGCGCGGGCCTCGGCCTGCTGCGCCTTCGTCACCTCGACATTGTCCCGCGCCGTGTCAAAGGCGGCCTGCGCCGACTTGACTGCCGCCAGGCTCTGGTCGCGGCTGGCTTCGGACACTTCAAAGGCGGCCCGTGAGGCAAACCCCTTGGTGCTCAGCGTCTGCTGGCGATCGAAGTCGAGGCCGGCGCGTTTCAACGCCGCGTCCGCGGATGCCAGTTGCGCCTTGGCCTGCTCGGCCGCGCTCTCCAGCGCCGTGACCTGGCGGCCGATGCGGTCGATCGTCGCCTGCTGGGTCGCGATCCGGCTGCGCGCCGCGTCCACCGCAATACGATAGTCGCCATCGTCGATCCTGAAGATGACATCGCCGGCGCGAACGATCGAATTGTCCGCGGGCAGGATCGCTGCGACATGGCCCGCGACCCGCGCGCCGAGCGTGGTGTTGTTGGCGCGGACATAGGCGTTGTCGGTCGAGATATAGAAGCGCCCGATCAAAACGAAATAGACGCCGTAGGCGATGCCTGCGAGCGCCAGCAGCGCGAACAGGCCGAGGAACACATATTTTTTGCGCTTGCCCGGCTTCGCCGCAGCAGGGCTGGCGGAAGGCGCGGCCGGCCTCTCGGTTTCGGCGGGCGCCTCCGCGGGGCGGCGCCGGGGTTCTTCGGCGACCTGGGCTCGCAGCTGGTCCGCAGCCTCCAGCACCGCATCGTCGTTGGCCGATTCCGGCCCGCGAACGACGCGTGCAGCCTGGTCTCTCGCTGCGGCCATCAACGGCCTCCCCATTCAGATGTCGCGATGCCATCGCGACCCAGTCTGGGCGCAGGGACATCGTCGCGTCAAAATGTATCATTGACCGAACGGTTCGGTCAATGTACGTCCATACGGGACGGATCATAGCGCGAGAACGCCCGCAAAAGCGTATCCCGGGTTGAAATGTTTTTCTTAAAGATAAACCAATGGTTGTATCTCATCCCAACACTATCAGGCCCGGCAGCGACGAGGACAGTTCGAAGCGCCGCCAGATTCTGGACGGCGCGCGCAAGGTGTTCATGGATCTGGGCTTTGATGGGGCGAGCATGAACGAGATTGCGCGCTCTGCGGGCGTTTCCAAGGGCACGCTCTATGTCTACTTCGCCGACAAGAGCCGGCTGTTCGAGGCCATCGTCGAGGACGAAGCGCTCGAAAAGAGCAAGATCGCCTACAATCTCGATCCGCGGCGGGACGCCGAGATCACGCTGCGGGAGTTCGGCCAGGCCTATATCGGGTCAATCTGCCGGCCGGGCGGCGGTTCGTCGATCCGCACGGTGATGGCAATCGCCGAGCGGATGCCGGACGTCGGACGTCAATTCTACGAGAATGTGCTGGCGAAGACGATCAACCGTCTCGCCGACTATCTGCAGGCCCATGTCGGGCCGGACGATCTGGCGATCGACGATTGCGGTCTCGCCGCCGCGCAATTCCTGCAGATGTGCCAGGCGACGCTGTTCCTGCCGTTCGTGTTTCAGGCCGAGCCGGCGCCATCTGCCGAGCGTATCGCGCAAGTTGTCGACAGCGCGACCCGGATGTTTCTCCAAACGTACCGCGCGAAGCCGGTATAGCTACACCCCTGCCCCGGTGGCCCTGCTGCCCGCCGGATATTCCCAGGAACAGAACAGTCTCGGGGCCGTTTCTCCTCCGGAGAGATGAAGCATGAACGAGCCGCTGCCTATCCTGATGGAGAATTCAATCCAGATCGCCTGGGATTATCTCGAGCGCACCGGCGATCTCGGAGACCCCGAGGTTGCGAGCCGTTTCCTGCTCAATTCCGTGGAGCAGATGGTTCGAAAGGGTGAGCGGCGGCGGCTGCTGCTGGCCAACAACGCGATCGATGCCTACCGGAAATTCGCAGCCGAGCGGCTCCGCCTGATCATAGTGTCATAGAGATGAGCGACAACCTCACCCGAAAGCAGACGCCCGATCGCAGCAAGATCGACATGCACCGGCCTCACGAGGTTCACCACTGGACCCGACATCTCAACGTCTCGAAGGAAGACCTGCAACGCGCCATCGACAAGGTCGGCAACTGCGCGGCCGCCGTTCGCAAGCAACTGGCAACCAAATAGACAGCTGTCATTTTGTCGTGAGCCTCGAAGGGAGGTCAGCATGGAATTCGTAAGAGGCGCACTGCTCTGGCTTGTCGGAATTCCCCTACCGATCATTCTTTTGATTGCGCTCTTCGTGCATCCGAGCTGATCGAGCCGCGGCTGCCATCACCCCGCCGCGGCCATGCCAGTGCAAAGCCGCAAGTGCAAAGCCTGATGTCGGGCCGCATTCGGCAACTTGTCATGTTCAACTGTTACGGTATCCCGGCCAGCTCTCATCACCGCGCTGCTCTTCGCCGCGTACTGGAAGGGCGTTGGCCGATGCGTTTCCGAGCGCGCAAGGCATCCTGATCGCCAACGCGGGTGCACTCTGTCCCGAACTTGACATTTCTTTCTTTTTTGTCAAAATCGTCAAATGGTGACCCGCACCCGCATTCTCGATGCCGCGATGTTGGTATTCCGCCGGCAGGGTTTCCGGCGCTCGTCGATCGAGCAGGCGGCGGAGGCCGCCGGCCTGACGCGGCAGGCGCTCTACCATCATTTCAAATCCAAGGAAGCGCTGTTCCGCGCCGTCATCGAGCGGCTGCACGAGAGCGCGCTCGCCGCCGAGATCGAAGCGGCCAACGCTGCGGAAAAAGCCGGCGGCAGCCTCGCCGATATCCTCGTCGCCTCGGTGAGCGCCAAGCTCGGCCAACTGGCCGAGTCGCTCGACGGATCGCCCCATGTCGAGGAACTGTTCTCCGAACATCTGCTGCAGGCTCGCGACCTGTACCAGAAATATGCCGCCGCCTACGCCGCACAGCTTGCGGCGACCATCACGCGCGTCTGCCGCAAGCAAGGCCTCACGCTGAATGCCGGCATGACGCCGCGGGATCTTGCACGGTGCATCGAGATGGCGGTCAACGGCACCAAGTCGGCCTACCCCGCGATGCAGCCAGCCGGCGCCTTCCTGAAGGATCTGGAAATCATGCTGCGCACGCTGGTTGCCGGCGCCACGGCTCCGGCACCGAAGCCGCGCCCGGTGAAGGCGGCGCCGGCGAAGAAATCAATCCCACGATCCATTCCTCGATCCACTTCCCGTACTGGAGATCGCAAATGAGCACGATGACGATCAACGGCAAGCTCGCTCCCCTCCCCGACGATCCCGACGCGCTGCTTGTCGATGTCATCAGGGACGCGCTTGACCTCACCGGCACCAAGCTCGTCTGCGGGGCCGGCGTGTGCGGCGCCTGCACCGTGCTGGTCGACGGCGTACCCGCCGTGAGCTGCCTGATGCCTGCCATCGCGGCAAACGACAAGTCGATCACGACGGTGGAAGGCATCGGTACAGACGGATTGCATCCGGTGCAGAAGGCCTTCATGGCGCATGACGCCCTGCAATGCGGCTTCTGCACGCCGGGCTTCATCGTCGGGGCCACGGCGTTTCACGATGGCTGGCGGGCGGCAAAGGGAACGGCCGTGCCGTCGCGCGAGGAGATCGGCGCCGCGTTGTCGGGACATCTATGCCGCTGCGGTGCTTATGACGGCATTTTCCGCGCCGTGGCGGATGCCTGCGCCGGCCGCTTCGACGGCGAGGCCGCAGCGCCGCCCCGCATGGAGGCGCGCGAAAAGGTGACGGGTTCGGCGAAATACACCGTCGACATCAATCATGACGGCCAGCTCGAAGGCGTGATCCTGCGCTCGCAGTTCGCGCATGCCCGCATCGGTGATCTGGATCTGGAACCGGCACGCGCGATAGACGGCGTTGGCGCGGTGATCCCGCTGCTGGGCGACGATCGCATCGTCCGCTATGTCGGCGACCCCATCGCCGCCGTCGCGGCAAAAGATCGCAAGACCGCGCTCGCCGCCATCGCCGCCATCAGGATCAGCAGCGAACGACTGCCGTCGGCGATCGGGCTCGATGAAGCGCGCAAGCCGGACGCGCCGGTCGTGTTCGAGAGATCCGCACGCAAGAAGGCCGGCAACGTCTCCGAGGGCGCCGGTTCGCCGGCGTCGTGGAAAGGAAACATCCGCGGGCCCTCGGCGGCGTTCTCCAGGAAGCCGAAGAAAGTGCGGAGCTGGGTCGACGCTGCGCGCGAGGCGAAAAATCCGCATCTTGTCGAGGGCACCTTCCGGACCGGCACGCAGTCGCATGCCTGCCTCGAGCCGCATGCGGCGGTGGCGCGTTTCGACGGCGACCAGCTCACCGTGCACGTTTCGACACAGGCAGTGTTTCACGTGATGGAGCTGATCGCCAAGCGCTACAAGCTCCCCCACAGCAAGGTTCGCGTGATTGCCGACCATGTCGGCGGCGGCTTTGGTTCGAAGGGCGCGCTTGGCGTCGAGACGACCGCCGCGATCGAGCTGGCGCGCGAAGCCAGGGCGCCGGTCAGAGTTGCCTATGACCGGCACGAGGAACTTTCGGTGACCGGCTACAGGCCGGCGACGGAGCTGAAAATTGCATTGCTGCCGTCCGAGCAAGGCGAACTGAAAGCCCTTTCGCTGACCGCCTATGCCGACACCGGCGCCGCGACCAATTCCACCATCGCGGCACTTGCCCGCCTGATCTATCCGGCGGAAGCCAAGGAACTGGCCGATTTCGACGTCATCAGCAATTTGCCGGCGGGTGCACCCTTCCGCGGACCCGGCGGACCGCCGATGGCGTTCGCCGTGGAACAGGCGATCGACGAAGCGGCGCTGCGGATGAAGGTCGATCCGATCGCGCTGCGCAAACGCTGGGACCCCGACCCCAACCGCCAGCGGCTGTACGATTGGGCCCAGGACCTCGAAGTATGGCGCCACCGCAAGACGACCGCATTGCAGGGCGGCCGCTATCGCCGCGGCATCGGCGTCGCCACCGGCTACTGGCTCTATCTGTGGCAGCCCGGCTCCAAGGTCGAGGTGGCGGTGAAGGGTGGACGGCTGGTTGCGAGCACCGCGACGCAGGACATCGGCACCGGCACCCGCAGCGTGATCGCCAATGTCGTCGCGCAGGAATTCGGCATCGAGCCGCATGAGGTCGAGGTGAGGATCGGCGATTCCAGATTGCCGGAAGGACCGGGGTCGGGCGGCAGCCGGGTCACGGCCTCGGTGATCCCGCCCATGCTGCTGGCAATCAAGCAGTTGAAGGAAGCCATTCAGCAAAATGCGAAGCGGAAGCCGGTCCCCGGCTCCAATGCGCCGTGGCGCGACCTGCTCGCGGCCTCGCCCGACCTTGCCGCTTCCGGGGTGCGGCCCGAGGACAGCAAGCAAATGGCGCCGGGCATTCGCTCGCCGCTCAAGGAGGTAGGCCTGCTCGGCATGATCTTCGGCTGGATGATGCGGCGCTTCTCCAACCTTGCGATCGGCGCCGGCGTGCCGAGCTCGGTACAGGTCGTCGAGGTGGAAGTGGATACGTGGCTCGGCCATGTACGTGTTCTCAGCGTTCACACCGGCATCGCCGTCGGCAGGATCGCGGCACCCGCGCTGGCGCGGAGCCAGGCGGCCGGCGCCGTGATCCAGGGCGTCGGCTACGCGCTTCATGAAGCCCGCGAAATCGATTCCCGTACCGGCGATATCCTCAGCGGCGGGATGGAGGACTACCGCATCCCCGGCATCGCGGACACGCCTGTCATCGACGTGCATTTCGACGAAGGCGGTTTCGATCACGTGCTCGGCGGCAGCGTCGGCATCGGCGAGGTCGCAACCGTCCCGACGTCGCCGGCGATCGCCAACGCGATCTGCAACGCCACCGGCATCCGACCGACCGAACTGCCGATCCGTCCCGACCGCCTCATCGCCGCACTCAAAGGGAGGGCCGCCGCATGACACCGACAGCCATGACCGCCACCACCCGCGCGGAATTCCGCGCCGCCGGCACCGACCTCAGCGAACGGCGCCGCAGCGGCGTCTCGACGGGACCGCTGATCGACATAGCAGCCGCGTCGGATGCGACCGGGATGCACTGGGGCGAGGACGGGCGCCTGCGCATCGGGGCGCTTACGACCATCGCCGCCATCGCCGCAGATCCGCGCGTTGCCGCGGCCTATCCCGGCCTGGCTGCATCGGCGCATGGCCTCGCGACGCCGCAGATCCGTCACCTGGCGACGCTTGGCGGCAACCTCGCGCAACGCTCGCGCTGCTGGTATTACCGCAATCCGCACATCGCGTGCCTCAAGAAAGGCGGATCGGATTGCCCCGCACGCGCGGGCAATCATCTCTACCATGTGGCGTTCGATCTCGGACCCTGCGTCGCGCCGCACCCCTCCACAATGGCCGCGGCGCTGCTTGCGTATGATGCGAAGGCTGTGACCGATCAGCGAAGCGGGCTCGCGATCGGCGACGTCCTTGGCGACGGCACCGACGGCAGCGTCGACAACGCGCTGCGGGCGGGCGAGCTAATTGGGAGTATCGAGCTTCCCTCCCCGCTAAAGGGCGAGCGTGCGCTGTACAAGCGCGCGATCAGCCGCACCCATGCCGAATGGCCGCTGGTCGAAGTCTGTGCCCGCGTCGTCATCAAGGACGGGACTTTCGAATTCGTCCGCCTCACCGCCGGCGGCATCGCCCCGGTCCCGCTGCGGCTCGCAGCGGTCGAAGCCGCATTGCAGGGCAAGCCCGCCAACGTGGCCACGATCGCCGTTGCCGCAAACCAGGCGACCTCAGGCGCAAAGCCGTTGCCGATGACGGGATACAAGCTCGATCTGCTGAAGGGTGTGGTGCAGGATCTGCTGGAGCGGCTGGCGGAGAATTAGGCAATCTGCGTAGGGCGGATTAGCGAAGCGTAATCCGCCGCCTCGCGCAGAATAATTCACTGTCGCTCGCCAAAATCCCCGCTTGCTTCGCTGTCGCCTGCCCAGTCATGCGGAAATATTCCAGTGCGCACGTCGCGATGAAACGAGGAGTACGGCCAGTCCTGCACGCGTGTTACCAGACCGTGCTTGAGCGGGTTGATATAACAATACTCGACGTGGCGCGCATAATCCGCTTCATCACGTATCAGGTGCTCCCAGAACCGGCGTTGCCAGATGCCGCGCTCTTTACGCGCTACACGAACCGCGCTGAGCGGTTCTTGCTTCGGCAATGCTCTTGCGAAGCGATTTTTGATTAGTCGCCAGCGCGTCGAAAAGTCGGAATCACCGGGAGGTAAGCTCCAAACCGCATGCAGGTGATCGGGCAACACTACGAATGCATCGATGTTGGCACGGCTCAGACGTGTTGCGGCAACGGCTCCGCGCAAGGTCTCGATCTGATCGACGAGCAGCGTTTGATTGCGGTCGAGTAGGTTGACCGTGAAAACCCAGCTTCCGCCCGGAACGAACGTACGACGATAATTCGGCATAAGGTCCAGGATAGCACAATGCCGGCGTATGGGAGCTGTAGATGGCGGATTACGCTTCGCTAATCCGCCCTACGGGAAAAACACTAATGATCCTCGAACTCGTCTTCCTCGTTGACCCGGTTGTTACCGCCGAACCAGCGCGATACGGTTTTTCGGCCGGACGATCCGGTCGAATAGGGGTCGCGTGAGGCATAACCGTTACGCTGCCCTGCCCGCGCCGCGACCGCGTCGCCCGACGCTGCGGCCGGCCGGCAGATGGTGCGGCCGGAGGCGCGCCGCATCAGGTCGACGTGGATGTGATCCTCGTGATGGGAATTGGACCCCGGCGCCAGCACGGTGTTGAACTGCTGGCATGCGGACGCCTGCACATCGCGAAGAAAGCCCTGCTCCTCCGGCATGCCGCGCCAGCCGCCCTTGACCGTGATGCGCCGGCCGTCGGCGAGCGTGAAGGCTGCGATATCGAGCGCGTTGCCGAAGGCGTGCTCGGAAATATGTGCATGCGGATTGCCATTCATGCCGCGGCAGGAATAGGCGGAGATCTGCTTGATCTCGACGACCCGCACGCCAAACCAGCGCATCGCCGACGGTTGAACCGAATCGGTGAGCCAGCGGTCGAGCGCGGAAACGATCGGACAGGCGAGCGTCGCCGCCGGCTTCATCGAGACCTGGCCGAACGCGCTGACGGAATTTCCCCGCGCAGGACCTAACCGAGGCAAGGCAGGCGCAGCAGCAGGCGGCTGCGAATAGGATGGCTGCGAATATGGGGCGGACGACGGCGCCGGGTAGCGCTCACGCGGGGGATAGGATGGTGCAGCCATGTATCCGCCGCCGCGCGGGTCGCGCGATTGCGCCACGCCTTGCTCCGGTAGATCGATGTCATCCTCACGGGAACGGACACCGGGAGCGGAAAGCGAGATCGGCCCGCTGGATGGCGCCGCATAGCTCGGCTGATAACCGCCGCCCGAATAGCTTCCCTGATTATTTCCCTTATAGCTTCCTTGGGAAGGCACCGCAGTCGGCGCGCGCGCGACCGGCCAACGGGGCTGGTTGCCGATATTGCCGGGCGGCCGCAGGCTTTCGTCGGCAAAACCGAAGCTGCCGATGTTTTCACCAAGCGCCGCTACCTTGAGCGGGTATTCCGCACCGCAGACGCCGGGGCCGGAAATCGGGCTGATGCGGACCACCTCCGCGGTCTCCTTGACCGCGCCGGATTTCAGGCAAGCGACTTCGGCCTCGGCCCGCCAGGGCGCGCGCTCGGCGGATTGAAAGAATCCGCGGCCGCAGCCCGCCAGCGATACGAGGACGAAGGAGCCGACGAGATACAAACGAACTCCGCGCGTCATCCGACGCACGTTCGACCAATATATTTAAAGACTCTTCAACATGTTGAGTTTACGAACTTTTCACCATGTCGAGCGGAACTTCAGGCGCTCGGAATATCGGGTTGGACAGCAACGCTGACTTTTTCGGCCGGGAACGACTCGCTACGGTCAAGAGTTATTTGCGGGCACGGCGTGAACAGAGGGAGCATTCCCAATGGATTTCGTAAGTCCACTCGTAGGCAGACTGAGCGTTGTAACCGCGTATGTCGCAATCGCTTTCGTCGGCGCTATTGTGCTCGGCGTGTTCTAGGACTCCCCGTCCAGATATGGACCTTCTCGCCCGGTGGGTAACTCCACCGGGCGTTTTCGTGGAAACTGTCTGCGCCTACGAACGCGGTTCGGTCGACGCCTGCCGCGTGGTCACCACGCTGTCGGTGCGGCCCGCGACGCGGCTCCAGTTGTTGCCGGAGCAATAGAAGCGGCCGAGCGCGCAAGCTTCGACGCGAAGCGTGCTGGCCCCCTTGACGGCCATCGTCCCGTAATAGGTCTCGCCGGATTTCTGGCTGTAGACGCTGCCGGACCACTGCCGGCCGGTCTTCGGCTTCATGTTGATCAGGATCGCCTCGCCCTTGTCGTTCGAGGATGCGTCGAGGACATAGCCGCACAGCGCATTGCCGCATTTTGCGATCCGCACCGTGCCCCTGGCTTCCGTCAGCCAGTCGCCGATCGGCGAATCCGAAACCTGTTCCGCGGCGTCATGCGAGACCCTGATGACCTGTGCCGGCGCCCGCACCGGCTCGACCGGTTTTGCTACCGGTGGCGGCGGCGGCGCCAGGGGAATGGAGATCTGTGGGACCGGCGGAGGCGCTGGCGGCGGCGCGACGATCTGCGTATCCGATGCGGCCGGACTGTAGACGGCCGGCGGCGAGGCAACGACCGCCTGGGCTGGCGGCGCGGGCGCCGGCGGCGGTGGTGGCGAAGCGGTTTGCGGCACCGGGGCCGCCGTTTTCGCCGGCGTCACATCTTCGCGAGCCGAAAGCGATCGGCTGCGGCCATTGACACCGGATACCGACACCGAGGCGCAGGACACCGAGCGGCAATGCCGCGAGGATTCGATGTGGACACGGTGGCCGCCGAGCTTGAACGAGATCGAACCAGCGGCAGATGCGGACGAGCAGAGCGCCAGCAGCACGGCGAGAAAACATAATCGCTTCATCGGACCCTCCGCTGGCGATGCCGGAGAAAAAACTACGCAGGAGAAACCCTAGGCGGCGGAAGGCCTTCCCGATGTGATTTGAATCACCGTGCAAATCCGTTGCGCGGGCTATGAGGGCATTGTGATGCACATCACTGAAGTTGCCCCGGGCGACGCGTAGGGTCCGGGCAAGTTCACCGCCACCGTTCACAAACCGCTCAGGAGGCCCTCATGAAGAAGCTCTACATCCTCGCCGCGTTTTTGATGGCCACCACCTCGGCCCATGCCGGCGGCATGACGCTCCAGATCAACGGCGAGCGCATTCGTGTCGAAGCGCCGCGCAACTGCAACGCGCTCTCCTGCATCAAGATCACGGCGCCCGGCTACAATGGCACGATCGGCAATATCGACCTCAAGGGCCTCGGCTCCAAGAACAAGGACGACGACGTCGCCGACACCGCCCCGGCGCAACCGGCTCCTGCTCCCGCGCAGGCCGCAGCGCAACCGTCGGCCGCCCCAGTTGCGACACCACCTGCGCCCGCACCGGCCCCGGCAACCGCCACATCCACCGCACCTGCACCGGCCGCGCCGCCCGCTCCGGCTCCGGCTCCGGCTCCGGCGCCAGCACCCGCCACGGCGACCGCGCCCGCACCCGCCAGCCAGCCGGCGCCGGTTGCCGCCGCCACGGCGAGCGCGACCTCGCCGCTCGGCATCTGGGCCACCGAGGACAACAAGGGCAACGTCCGCATCGAGGAATGCGGCACCGGCCTGTGCGGCTATGCCGTCAACAGCAACGAAAAGATCCTGATCAACATGAAGCCGCAGGGAGCCAAGTGGACCGGCCGGATCCACGATCCCGACAGCAACCGCAATTACGACTCCACGATCGCACTGAAGGGTCCCAATACGCTCAAGGTCCAGGGCTGCGCCTTCGGCGGCATGTTCTGCGGCGGCCAGACCTGGAAACGCGTCAGCTGATTTCTCCCTTTCGGCTCGACGCGCAAAGGCCCTGTGGTTCGCCACAGGGCCTTCTTCATTCGCCTAGGCGGCCGTCCGAAACCTGATCTCGCCGTTATGCAGGAAACAGGTCTTGCTGAAGAGGCGCAGATCCAGCGGGTTCGGCAATCTGACATCTTCCAGATCCGGACATGGTTTGACCGCCGGATCGTACGAGCGATCGATCTGCGAGATGAAGACGAAGATCAGTCCGCGATCCCGTGCAAACGATTGCAGCGCCCGGACCTGAACCATCAGTTCCGGATTCTCGCGCTTCTGATCGAGCAGTTGCAGATAGTCCACGACCACCAGAGTGCCGGGAAGCGCATCGGCCAGCCGCTTGACGATGTAATCCGAACTCAAATCGTCGGAGCTATCGAATTCAAACAGCGCGGCAAAATCCTTGCGCTCCACGCCGATGGCACGGAAACGATCCAGCATGTCCTTTTCGGTATATTCGAGCGTGAAGAACACGCCTCGGCTGCCGGACCTCATCGCTTGCACGGCGAGCTCGAGGCTCATCAGGGTTTTACCGTGGCCCGGGCGCGCGCCCACCAGCACGAGATCACCGGGGGCCAGCCGTGCAAACAGTTTTGCAGCGGGTGCAGTTGCCGTCATTTTGGCCGCGAGCAAACTCCAGCCGCCAAAGCCCTCTTGCCGCGCAACGCGGTCGAGCGCCTGGTGCAGCGGGATATTTTCTGATCGGGATAGAAGTCTGGCCTTGCGCTTCAAGTGATAGAGGGGCGCGGAAAGCTTCATGATGAGAACCTCCTGGTGCGAGCAATCTTCGCAACCCCTCCTTATGCCTGGTGCTCGAACAGTTGGTTCGATGATGGAAGTGGCCCCGCATGATTGATGCTTCCCCGATGGAGGGAGGTGGCGTGGACCGCGCCAGAATCAGATCATAGCCGATCCGCGGCTGAAGGGACATTGCGGCCGTAGTAACCATGCCGTTCATCCCGCATTCAGGGCGGCGAGGCTGAAATCGCACCGCCTCGCCCCTCGCCCGCTCTCCCTTCCCGGAATGCCCTGATGCAGCGCCCGCTGTCCCTCGCGCTCCTGCTGTTCGCCTGCACCATGGCAAGCGGCGCAAATAATGTTTCCGCGGCCTCGTCCGAGCCGACGCAACTGGCGCAGGCGCAGGCCGCGCCCGATCCCGCCACGTCGGATCACGCCACGCCTGCCGCGGATGCGCAGGCGCCGGAGGAGCCGGTCGGCAACGTCGCGACCGTGACCGGCAAGGCCAGCGTGATCCGCAACGACAAGACCACGCCGCTCAAGGTCAAGGACGACATCTATCTCAACGACGTGGTGCAGACGGCTGCGAATTCGGCGCTCGGCATCACCTTCATCGATGCCACCACCTTTAATCTCAAAGCGAACACGAAGATCACCATCGACAATTACGTCTATGAGGATGGCGGCAAGAGCAACGCGGCGATCTTCGACGTCGCCAGGGGTACCGCGGCTTTCGTCGCCGCCGCCGTGGCAAAGAGCGGCGACATGAAGATCACGACGCCGACCGCAACGCTGGGCATTCGCGGCACCACGGGTCTGGTCGAAGTGCCGGAAGGCGCCGCCGCCAACAATCCGAACAACGTCGCGGTCAAGCTCTATCCCGATGCCGACGGCAGGGTCGGCCAGATCGAGGTCAATGACCGCGCCGGCGCGCGGCTCGGCTTTCTGACGCAGGGCGCGAGCGGCTTCACCATCCGGCCCGGCGCGGGCGGCGGCCGCTTCGCCGCGGTGCCGCTGGCAATTCCGCAAGCGATGGTTTTGCGCGACCAGGGCTTTATGCGGCAGCTCCACTCGACGCAGAATCTCGGACGGCAAATGGTGTTCCAGCAGCGCGAATTCCGCCGCGCCAATCCCAATTTCGTCAATCCGAACCGGCCGAACCGGCAGCTTCAGCCCGGCCAGAACAGGCAGAATGGTGCGCCGGGACAAGGCAGGCCCGGACAATTGCAGCCCGGTCAGCCAAATCGTCCTGGACAGCAGCAACGGCCCGGTGACCGGCCCGGTCAACAGCAAGCGCCGGGCGCGCCGAACCGCGAGGGACAGCAGCAGCGGGGCTCCCCGCCGCGACCCGGCACGCCGCCGCGCGCTGGACAGTCGCAACGTCCCGGCCTGCCAAATCAACCCGCTCTGCCGCCACGCGCAGGACAGCCGCCGCGATCCGATCTGCCGCCGCAGCCCGGCCTGCCGCCCCGCGCGGGCCGACCGCAGCAGCCATATTTGCCGACGCAGCCAGGCGCGCCGCAGGGCCGGCCCGGACCGAACAGGTTCGGCGCTCCCGGATTGCAACGGGCGCCGGGCGTTCAGGGCGCACCTGCCCTGCAGCGGCCGGGTTCCGTGCCGCAACGGCGCAAGCTGCCGTACGAGCCACGCTAGTCGATCGGATCAGGCTGCGCGCCGCAGCCAGTCCCGCATCCGCTGCAGCAGGTTTCTGTGCGGCTGCTGCCGCGCTCGCACCGCATCCGCATCGGCAACCACCGGTTCGATCTCCAGAGCAAACGAAGGCGGAGCCACGGGCTCGGGCTCGACAACAGGTACGTCTGCGGTCGCATCGATCGTCACGGCCGTCTCCTCATCCTGCGCAAGCGGCGGCGCGGGTTGATCGGGTTGCGGCGGTGCCGGCGTGGCCGTGTCGGCAGTAGGAGGCGCGCTGGCGCCGGTCCGCGGCGCGCGCCGCTTCGCAGGCGCCGGCGGCCTGGCGCGCGCTTTGCGAGCCGGCTCCGCATGCGCAGCCGCAGCCAGCGCGATCGGGCCGACGTTTTCAAGGAACGCGCGCTCGTAGCCACGCGACAATCGATCGACGGCATCGACCAGCGGCAGCCAGTCCACCGCCCTCACATCGCGCATCAATTCATGAACCGCATCGCCGCGCGCTTCCATGCGCCAGTAGTGCACGACCTTGGAGCCGCCGCGGGACTCATAGACCAGCGTGCCGAGAAACTCGTGCACGAAGACATCGTGCCCGGTTTCTTCCATCACCTCGCGCTCGGCCGCGGCCCGCGGCGTCTCGCCGTCGTCGAGCTTGCCCTTCGGCAATACCCATTCATTGCGCTTGCGCAGGCGCACCACGGCGACCAGCGGCGTCTCCGCCGCCCGCAGCACTATGCCTCCCGCCGCCAGCACAGGCGTCCGCGCCATCTCTGTTCCCGCTTTCCGATTTCGAATCTCGCGACCATATAAAGACAAGCGGCCGTGAAATCGAGATCGGGATTACGGTTTCCGCAGCAGCGGCTCGCCGGCGCGGATGCGCGCGCCGTCTGCGACATGATCGGCGAATTCGAAATGTTCCGGCGCCAGCACGATGATGGTCGAGCCGTGCTCGAACCAGCCGAGTTCGTCGCCCTTGCGCACATCCGCATCGCACGGGAACACGGTCGGTCCCCTGCTCTGCGCATTGAGCGTGATGTCGAGAAAATGCAGCCGGATGCTCGCCACCAGAATCGCGGCGACCGGCACCAGCGTCAGCGGCTCGCCCGATGGCAGGCGCGTTTGCAGCACCGCCCGCTCGTTCTTGCAGAACAAGCGCTCGACCCGCTTCAGCGCGATCGGATTGACGTTCCAGACGTCGCCATGGATGAACGTCACCCGCTCGATCCTGCCGTCATACGGCGCGTGAAAGCGGTGGTACATGCTAGACGTCAGGCGCAGCGTGAGGAAGCGGCCGTTGCGGTGTTGTTCCACCAGCGCGGGGTCGCCGAGCAGATCGAGCAGCGAATACGGCGCGCCCTTGATCTGAAACAATTCGGTGTCGGCGATCCTGCCGAAGGCACCGACGATGCCGTCGGAGGGACTGCACACGACGGACGGATCGGGATCGGCCGGCCGCAGGCCCGGACGGAGCTCGCGCGTAAAGCAATCGTGCAGGCTTTTGAACTCGATCTTTTTCGCCTCCGACAAATCGAGGTCGGAAAACAGCCGCCAGCAGCGAATCGAGAAATCGCGCACCAGCGGGTTCTCGATCTTGCTGAACCAGCCCATGAACCGCGTCAGCGCCGCCCGCGGGATCCGGTTGGTCAGAAGGAAATTGAGGTCCTCCTGCTGGGTAAAGCGGGCGATCAGGCCCCTCGCTGTCATCAATCTGTCAGGTGGATTGGCTAGCGCTTCAGGCATGGACTCGACCCTTCCGATTCTTTCCCTGTCCGCCGCTGCGGCCGTAAGCGCCGCGGCAGTATTCCCCAAATTGAAGGCACGGCTGGCGCTGTCGCGCGCCAAGCACCGCTCGCTATCAGGACATTCCAAGATGTCCAAGATGGTCGCGCGGCTGTTGCCGCATTACGAATTCGATCTCGACAATTTCTTCTGCTCCGACGGCGCGCCCGACGACGTCGCGCTGCAGCGCCAGGATGGTTTCTTCCGCCTCGCCCGCCTCTACGAGGAGCGCTACGCCAAGGGCCGGGCAATGACGGCGGAGGCGGCCGAGCACATCTCCGATCTGCAGTTCACCGAATCCTACCGGGTGCCGTTCCAGTACAGCCGGCTGGTCCGCGAGAATCTCGGCACCGGCGCCTTCATGGAATCCTCCGCCGGGGTCACCGTCACCGATGTCGACGGCAATACTTTCTACGACCTCACGGGATCCTACGGCGTCAACATCTTCGGCAACGACTTCTACAAGGAATGCATCGCTGCGGCTCAGACGCGCGCCCATGCGCTCGGCCCCGTGCTCGGCCCCTATCATCCCGTCATCACCGACAATGTGCGGCGGCTGTGCGAGATATCCGGGCTCGACGAAGTCTCGTTCCACATGTCCGGCACCGAAGCCGTCATGCAGGCGGTGCGGCTGGCGCGCTACCACACCCGACGCTCGCATCTGGTTCGATTTGCCGGCGCCTATCACGGCTGGTGGGGCGACGTGCAGCCCGGCGTCGGCAATCCGGTATCGCCGCACGAGACCTATACGCTGGCCGACATGTCGGAGAAGACCCTGCACGTGCTGCGAACGCGCAAGGACATTGCCTGCGTGCTGGTCAATCCGCTGCAGGCGCTGCATCCGAACGCCAACGCGCCCGGCGATTCCGCGCTCGTCGACAGTTCGCGTAAAGCGGCCTTCGACCGCGAGGCCTACGGCGCGTGGCTGAAGAAGCTGCGCGACGTCTGCACCGAACGCGGCATCGTGCTGATCTTCGACGAGGTGTTCGTCGGCTTCCGCCTCGCCGCCGGCGGCGCGCAGGAATATTTCGGTGTTCGCGCCGACATGGTGACCTACGGCAAGAGCCTCGCCGGCGGACTTCCCGTCGGCGTGGTCTGCGGCCGCAAGGAGCTGATGCGCCGCTTCCGCGACGATCGCCCCGCTGACGTCTGCTTTGCCCGCGGCACCTTCAATTCGCATCCCTACGTGATGACGGCAATGGACGAATTCCTCAGCCGCCTTGCCAGCCCGAACTTCAACGCGATCTATCAGGGACTCGACGACACCTGGAACGGACGCGCCGGAGCGTTGAACGAGCGGCTGGCCGCGAACGACCTCCCGGTCCGCCTCAGCAACCTGTCCTCGATCTGGATGGTGCAATATACCGAGCCGTCGCGCTACAACTGGATGCTTCAATACTACCTGCGCGCCGAAGGCCTGGCGTTGAGCTGGGTCGGGACCGGACGCCTGATCTTCAGCCTGAACTACACCGACGCCGATTTCGGCGAAGTCGCCGACCGCTTCGTCGCGGCATGCGAAAAGATGAAGCGCGACGGCTGGTGGTGGCAGGATGCATCGCTGACCAACAAGAATATCAAGCGGAAGATCCTGCGGGAAATGCTTGCGAAGAAGTTCGGCC
>LNFM01000278.1_pt1 | contig 144702 bp, 125 predicted proteins | sample 596031 | NCBI WGS metagenome assembly LNFM01 (sample SAMN04254537, study PRJNA301005) | activated carbon metagenome | isolation source: dual media filters at the Ann Arbor, Michigan drinking water treatment plant | place: USA: Ann Arbor
CCGAGAACGGTGGCGGCATCCACGGCATCGAAGAGGCGGTGGCTTGCATAACGGTGCTCGGCCGCTGACGGCATGAACAGGTGATTCCAAATCGGTGTCTGTGCGTACAAAGAACTGCGCCCTGTAAATTTTGCAGTAAGCGTCCATTTCTTGCACGTCGTGTCAGTTGAGGGTTTTTGGACGCCAGTTCCACGGCAGGAGCTGGTCAAGTTCGCTCATGGGATGGCCGCCGGACATTCGCTCGAGCACGTCCTGGAGGTAGGCGAGGGGCTCGACGTCGTTGAGCTTGGCGCTGGTGATGACGGAGCAGACGGTCGCCCAGCGATCGGCGCCGCCGTCCGATCCGGCAAACAGGTGGTTCTTGCGGCCGAGCGTGATGGGCCGGATCGCGCGCTCAACGGTGTTGGTGTCGAGTTCAAGGCGGCCATCATCCAGGAAGCGGCAGAGAAGATTCCACCGGCTTAGAGTGTAGCGGATTGCGTCGGCAAGGCTGCCGCGCGGCGGGATCTGAGCGAGCTGCCGCTCAAGCCAAGCCTTCATCGCCGTGACCAGAGGCAGCGATCTGGATTGACGGACGCCCTGTCGTGCATCGGCGGCTCGGCCGCGGATGGCATTCTCGATCGCGTAGAACTCGGCGATGCGCCACAGCGCTTCTGCCGCTACAGGCGAGCCCGTGGCTCGCTGCACCTCATAGAACTTGCGTCTGGCGTGAGCCCAACACCCTGCCAGCTGGATTCTGCCGCCATTGCTGAGCCGGTCGAAGCCGGGATAGCCGTCGACCTGTACGATGCCGCTGAACCCGGCCAGGTGAGAGGCCGGGCGCTCGGCCTTCCGGTCGGGACTATAGAGGTAGACGGTCGCCGGAGGCTCGGGCCCATTCCAGGGCCGGTCGTCGCGGGCGTAGACCCACAGCCTGCCGGTCTTGGTACGGCCCCGGCCCGGATCCAGCACAGGGATTGGAGTGTCGTCGGCAAACAGCTTCTGCGAAGCGAACACGTGCTCGGCGAGCCTCTTCTGCAAGGGCGCGAGCCACCAGCAGGCTCCGCCGACCCAGTTCGCCAGAGTGGACCGGTCGATCTCGACGTCCTGCCGGGCAAAAATCTGGCTTTGCCGGTAGAGCGGCAGGTGATCGCAGTATTTGGAGACCAGGACGTGGGCGAGCAGGGCCGGGGTCGCTAGCCCCTTGGCGATCGGCCGTTCTGGCGCCGGCGCCTGGTGGATGGTCCCGCAGGCCCTGCAGCCGTAACGCGGCCGGCAGATACGGACGACCCGCAGCCGCGCCGGGACATGGTCGAGCATCTCGCTCGTCGTCTCGCCGATCAGGTGCAGCGCGCGGCCACAGCAGGGGCAGGCCTGATGCTCGACATCCAGCCGGACGTGCTCGCGGGTGAGGTGCGCCGGCAGGCTCGGTCGCTCGTCTCGGGCCTTGGGTGTATCAGCGGCTTGGGGAAGCGGAAGGCTGGCTTCGACGCGGGCAAGATCGGTGTTGTCTTCAAGGCCAACCTGCAGATGATCGTCATTGAGCCGCTCGGCGCGCCGGCCGAACTGGCTGCGCTGGAGCATCTTGATAATGAGATTGAGCCGTTTGATCTCCGCGTTCGCCTCGCGCAAGTTGGTACGCTCGGCCGCGAGAGCACGCACCAAACGCTGCAGCGTTTCCACATCATCCGGCAGTGCGGCGAGATCGATGTTCATGAGAGTTGAGTCTAGCTGACTCGCACCGTTCTCGCCGCATCCGCTTGCATCATCGAGTCAATCAGTCGCAGCTTCAGCCCGCCATTGCCGGTCGCCAGCGTTGCTCTGGCGCACGCCAATCGACGCCTTCGATCAGCAGTGATAGCTGCGCTGAGGTCAGCGACAGCGTCTCGTCGGGCTTGACGCTCGGCGGCCAGAGAAAGACGCCGTGTTCGAGCCGTTTGGTGAACAGGCAGAACCCCGTGCCGTCCCAATAGATGATCTTGATCAGGTTAGCCGGGTGCGGCCGCGGAACACGAACAGATGACCGGTGAACGGATCCTGCTGCAGCACGCCCTGCACCAGCATGGAGAGGCCGTCGATGCCCTTGCGCATGTCGATGAAGCCCAGCGCCAGATGCACCCTTACGTTGGGAGGAAGCAGCGTTGTCATGCCACGGTCTCCGCATCGGTGATCTCGACGGCGACAAATGCCGGAGGCACCGGCTCTTGCTTCCATCGACGCAGAATGCGGCCATCGATACCGTACCGGCGAGCGACCTCAGCGGCACTCGTTCCATCTAGCGCGGCCTGATCGATAATCTGGCGCTTATCCGCCTCACTGAACCTGCGCCGATGTCCCTCGCGTGGTCGCGCAACGATTGGGCTTGCCGAACGGGAGGAGGGATAAGCCCCCGGATTAAGGGGAGGACTAAAGGGCGGACTTAGCGGAGGACTAAAGGGAGGACTTAGGCCTCCGCGCCGCCAGAGCAGCTTGCGTTCGGGCGGCTGCGGCTCGGCCGTGAAGATCGTTCGCCAGTTGCCGAAGGCCTTGAGCGGGATCCCCTCCGCCTCGCAATACTACCGTTGATTCAAATCGCTACGCTTCCACGCCTCGTGGTGCACCCGTCAGAAAGGCTCGCCCTGACGGGTCCACGCTCCGTTCTTGTCCATCGTCTCGCTCTCCTCATTTGCAAATTGAGCGAAAACAGATAGTCCCTACGAACTACGGGAAAAGTGTGCGAGAAATGGACGCTTACCGAAATCCCGGCTTGCCCCGATTTCTAACGTCTTGTCGTCTGAGTGTGTGCATCAATGGAGGCGCAAGTAACAATCGACCCGGACCTCGCGAAATCCCCTGTTCCAACGCACTACGTGGAGTGCGACTCACCTGCGATGGAGGAGTTGTCTCGCGTGTTCGGGTTTCAGCCAATGCCTTCGACCTCCGCCAGCTTGCGGAGACCTACGAATGCGACGTCTTCATCGAGAACAAGGTGGACGGGGATAGGCTCGAGGTATTCGCGAAACCGTCCTTTGTCCTCAAAACGTGCGCGGAACTGCGAACCGCCAAGATAGCCCGGCATGTGGCGAAGAATGCCGCCGGCGATATACACGCCGCCTCTCGCCCCGAGCGTCAGTGCGACATTGCCAGCGACAGTCCCGAGCATCGCGCAAAACATGTCGATTGCAGCGCGGCTCGTCGCGCAAGTGCCTTCCACTCCATCCCGGGTAATCTCGGCGGCGCGGCGCTTTGGCACGACAATGCCGTCCAGGACCGCTAGAGCCTCGCGAAGGTTCTCCAGCCCAGTTCCGGAAAGCACGCGCTCCGCCGAAACATGCCCGAATCGTTGCCGCAAACAGGCGATGACGGCGTCCTCCCGCTCGGTGCTGGCGGCCATGGTCGAATGGCCGCCCTCGCTCGAAAGGACGATAGGATTTTGTCCATGCGGTATATTGGCCGCCATCCCAAGGCCGGTACCGGGGCCAAGTGCTGCGAGAGGCGCTCCTTTGACGGCTTGTCGCCCGCCAATCTGCAGGAGCTTGTCGGCGGACAGGTGGGGCAGTGACCATCCCACCGCTTCGAAGTCATTGAGTAGACGCACAACGCGAAATCCGTAGGCAGCGCGCAACTCCGCGGCGTCGATTACCCAGGGATTGTTGGTGGACTGACAGCGGCCGTTTCGTATCGGGCCGGGAACTCCAAGAATCGCGACCAGGATCAAGCCCGCTTCCTGCAGGTTTCCCAGATACGCGCTGAGAGCTGCCGGAAAGCTGCGATAGTCACCGACCGCCATTCGAGCAATCTTGCGCACTGTTCCGTCGTCCAGAATCGCAAAGCGCGCGTAGGTTCCGCCGATGTCCGCAAGCAACGCTCTGTGAATGGAATTCTCCGAGGAATCGGCTTTCATCTCTGCTGTGCCGCCCTGATCAGATTACTGTACCAGTGGAACGAGGTCTTGGGAGTGCGCCGCAGCGACGCATAGTCGACGTAAGCCAAGCCGAAACGAATACTATATCCCGACTCCCATTCGAAATTGTCGAGCAGGGACCAAACAAAATAGCCTCTGACATCGGCGCCGCTGGCGGCGGCGGAATTCATGGCTTCGATGTAGGAACGTAGAAACGCTATCCGCTCCGCATCGATCACTGCTCCGGTTTCGTCGGGCTTGTCGTAGTTGCCATATCCATTTTCAAGGACGTAAATTGGCAAACCGTATCTCTCATGAACGGTCAACAGCGTGTCGCGAAAGGCGTCCGGATTGATTGGCCATCCTATCGGGGTGAGCGGAACGCTCGCGGGCTTCTCACCGAACGAGAACCCCAGCATGGAATTCGGCTGCGCTCTCACGTATACTGGGCTGTAATGATTCAGTCCGAGCCAGTCGACCGGACGACAAATGCGCGCCATGTCGCCTGGCTGGATGTGTGGATCGACGGCAGGCCGCATCAGCAATGGATATTCGCCGCGGCATTGCGGGTCGGGGAAAGCCCAGTTCCAATAGGTGCCCAGTCGTTCGGCAGCGGCCGCGTCGGCCTCGTCGGCACTCGCGGGCCAGCACGGTTGAAAATTATGAATGCACCCGATCGATGCGCCGGGAACGTTTTCCCGGATCACATCCACGGCTGCACCATGGGCGAGATTCCCGTGGTGTATCGCCCGATGAAGATTGTCTTCGCTGGTTCGGTCTCGCCCGCCGAGAGAGCGGCTGAACAGATTGAAGATTGACGGTTCGTTGAATGTCGCGAAACGTTTGACGCGATCTCCCAAACGCGTTGCGATCAGCGTCGTGTAGTCGGCGAACCATGTCACCGCGTCCCGATTCATCCATCCGCCCAGATCCTCCAGTGCCTGCGGCAGGTCCCAGTGATACAGGCACAGCCATGGATCAATATCGGCCGCCAGCAGCTCATCGATCAGCCGATCGTAGAATATGAGACCGGGTTCGTTCACCGACCCGCGCCCCTGCGGTAACGCGCGTGGCCAGGCAACGGAGAACCGATAAGCCTGAACGCCCAGCAATTTCATCAGGGCAACATCTTCCCGGTAGCGATGGTAGTGATCGCACGCAACGTCACCGGTATCGTGGTTCTTGATCTCTCCCTTTTGACCGTAGACGTCCCAGATGCTCGCTCCTCGGCCGTCTTCTCTTGTTGCTCCTTCGATCTGAAAGCTTGACGTGGAGACTCCCCAGATGAAATCCGGGCGCAGGTTGGCTATCGTGGGAAAGTCCGATGCGGGCATGGAACCGTCTGACCTCTGATTGTCTCCCATTGGCCGCTCATGTAACCAGCGAGAGAACCGTAACGTTAACAGTCCGACCGAACGCGAAGACGATCTTGAGATATATCAAGAATAATCGACGGGCCGGTGCGATGAATTATTTGGCTATTTGGTCATTGTGGGGGGGCCGATTGAGAAGAACCAAATGGGGTGGCATCGCCGATGATCGCTTCAAAAGCAGCGGCTTTTTTCGTGTCGATGAACATGACGGGGTGTTCTGGCTGGTCGATCCCGACGGGGGACGTTTCCTTTCCAAGGGGGTGAATACCGTCCGCTTTGATCAGGACTACATCGGAAACACCAATCGCGTGCCATATGCCGACACGTGCCGGGAGAAATATGGCGGCCAGCACATCTGGCGGGCGTCGGTTGCCGATCGGCTGGCGAGCTGGAAGTTCAACACGCTCGGCTGCTGGTCGGATGAATTGGTCGCCACCGCAGGATCGTCGCTGCTTGCGATTACTCCCACCGCTGCACTCGGTGCCACTTTCCGGCTGCATCGGCGCGACCAGATCTTTCCCGATGTGTTCGATCCCTCATTTTCCGCGCACATTCGGGAAAGCGCGGATAATCATTGCACAAGGTGGCGCAATGAAGCCGGATTGCTTGGCACATTCATCGATAACGAGCTGTATTGGTCGCCCGATTGGCGAGGGGCCGAGGAACTATTGACGCTGTTTCTGAACCTGCCGTCCCACCGCCCTGGCCGGGTCGCGGCGATTGCAAGATTACAGGAGCACTATCGGGAGTTTTCCCAGTTCAACGCAGTTTGGCGCACTCCGGCGCGATCATGGGAGGAACTCGGCTCAATTGGACGCATCGAAGCGCCGTTCTTTAGAATACCGCCTGGCGGCCTGAACGACGCGCTTGAGACGAAAGCTAACCTGGCCAATCCAGCGCGCGCGGCATTTTGCGCCGATTGCGATGCCTTTGTTGCGATCGTAGCTGAGCAATACTTCGCCCTCTGCCAATCGGCCATCAAGGCTGTCGACCCTAACCATCTCGTGATTGGCTCCCGGTTCGGCTACCAACCGCAATCAAGTGTGATCGCGGCTGCCGGCCGCTACCTCGATGTCATCTCGTTTAATTGCTATGACCTCGACGCCAGTCCATCTATCGATGCTTATGCGGCAGGCGGGAAGCCGTGCCTCATTTCCGAATTCTCCTTCCGCGGCGACGATTCAGGCTTGCCCAATACCCGCGGTGGCGGACCGCGGGTGGCGAGCCAGATCGAGCGCGCCCAGAGCTTCGAACGCTACGTCTCCGCTGCGCTGCGAAAACCGTCGGTGGTTGGCTATCACTGGTTCGAGCATGCCGATCAGCCAGCGGAGGGGCGCTTTGACGGCGAGAACTCGAATTTCGGCTTGGTGACGATCGAAGATAACGTCTATGCGGAACTGACTGAAACGATGACCCGGGTCAATGCGGCGGCGGAGCAAATTCACGCGAAGGCCGCCCATGCCGGATAGCGGCCGTCACGCCCTGGTTTTCGTTGAACTGGCTTCGGCCTCGACAACCGCCGCCATGGTGCGAAACACGCTTGAGGGATTGACGCTGATTGAATCGATACCAAGTTGCGTCAGGTAGCGTGCGATCTCCGGGTAATTTGCGGGTGCTTCTCCGCAAATGCCGACGTGACGTCCATTGCGCTTCGCGCCCACCACAGCCTGCCTGAACATCTCCAGCATTCCCGGATCGCGTTCATCAAAATCAAAGGCCACAATATCGGAATCCCGGTCGACGCCGAGCGTAAGCTGGGTAAGATCATTTGAGCCAATGGAAAAGCCGTCGAACAGTTTCGAGAACGCGTCGATCTGGATGACGTTGTTCGGAATCTCGCACATCACATAGATCTCAAGCCCGCCTTCGCCGCGCTTGAGCCCGTTGGCCGCCATCGTCGCGATCACGCGTCGGCCTTCCTCGACGGTTCGGCAGAAGGGCACCATGATGCGCAAATTGGAGAGACCCATTTCCTCGCGCACCCGGCGCAGAGCCACACACTCCAGCTTGAACCCCTCGGCGTAAGCGGGGTGGCTGTAACGTGAAGCCCCCCGGAACCCCAGCATCGGGTTCTCCTCCTTGGGCTCGAACGCCTCGCCGCCGAGCAGGCTGGCGTATTCGTTGGTCTTGAAATCGGAAAGCCGGACGATCACCGGCTTGGGATAGAATGCAGCAGCAATCGTGCCGACGCCTTCCGCCAGCGCCCGAATGAAGAAATCGGAAGGACTGTTGAAGCCTTTGACCAGACGAGCGATGGCGGCCTTCGCTTTGGCCGAGGCGATCATCTGCGGCTTGAGAAGCGCCATCGGATGTACGCCGATATGTTCGCTGATGATGAACTCCATGCGGGCGAGGCCGACCCCGGCCTGCGGTTGCATCGCCACCTGGAAGGCCATTTCAGGCGTGCCGACATTGACCATGATTGCGGTATGCGGCTGCCGGAGTTCGCTTACGGGCGTGCGGGTGACGTCGAAGGCGACCTTTCCCCGATAGACGTTTCCAATCTCGCCCTCGGCGCAGGAGATCGTGACGTTTGTCCCCGTCTTGAGCTTCTCTGTCGCATGTGTCGCACCCACCACGGCAGGTATGCCCAGTTCCCGAGCCACAATTGCCGCATGACAGGTCCGGCCACCCTTGTCGGTGATGACCCCAGCCGCGATCTTCATGACCGGCTCCCAATCCGGACTGGTTGACGGCGCGACCAAAATCTCACCTGGCTTGAAGGTGGCGAGGTCCCGCGCCGTGGCAATCCGGCGGGTGCGTCCCGATACGATCTTTTCCCCCACTGCGCGACCGGTAACGATCACGGTCCCGCTTTCCTTGAGATCGTAGGTTTCGTAGACGTCCGGCGAACGTTGCGAGGCAACCGTCTCAGGCCGCGCCTGAATGATGTAGAGCTTGCCGTCGGTGCCGTCCTTTGCCCATTCGATATCCATAGGCATGGCAATGCCGGCATGCTTCGAATAGTGCTCCTCGATGTGCATGGCAATGTCCGCAAGGCTCAACACTTCTGTATCGGAGATGCAAAACCGTTGTCGCTCGGCGCTTGGTACCGTTCGAATATGCGTCGCGCGGCTGCCGCCGCCCTTGCCGTAGATCATTCGGATTTGCTTGCCACCGAGCCGCCGCCGCAGGACGCAGCGAAAACCTTGCTTCAGGGTCGGCTTGTGAACGTAGAACTCGTCGGGATCGACCTTGCCCTGGACGATGGTTTCGCCGAGGCCGTAGCAGCCCGTGATGAAAACCACATCGCGAAATCCGGATTCAGTGTCGAGCGTGAAGATGACGCCACTGGCGCCGATATCCGAGCGGACCATTCTCATCACGGCGACGGAGAGGGCGACCTTGAAGTGGTCGAAACCCTTGTCGAGGCGGTAGGAAATCGCGCGATCGGTGAAAATCGAGGCAAAACAGCGCCGGCAGGCCTCGAACAAATCCTTCGCACCACGCACATTGAGGAAGCTCTCATGCTGGCCGGCAAAGCTCGCGGTCGGCAGATCTTCGGCCGTCGCAGAACTTCGTACCGCAACGGCGACGCCGGTCCCGCCGTCTCGCTCAAGCTGCCGATAGGCTTCCACGATCTGTTCGCGGAGAAGCGGCGTGTCCATCGCCCTGTAGATGATTTCGCGGGCTTTGGCGGCCTTGCTGGCAAGTTGCTTGATCTTGCGCTTGTCGAGACCGTCCAGAAGCCGGTGAAGTTCGCCCGCGACATCGCCGTGCGACAGCGCATCGCGATAAGCGTCTGCCGTGATAGCAAAGCCATTGAGGACAGCCACCCCCTGTGACGACAAAACGGAATACAATTCGCCAAGCGACGCGGTCTTGCCGCCGACAAGCCCGACATCGTTCAATCCAAGTTCGAGGAATGATCTGATATAGCTCGGCATGTCGCCAATACATCAGATCGGATTTTCTCGGTATTGAGGAAGGTCAAGCCTCTCGCTCCCGCCTAGCGGGGTTGCTCGATGGGGCCGAGCCGGGTAGAGCCAATGTGCCGCCAGATTTGTCGTTGACGCACATCAATGGTGCGGGGCGCCGTTCACTGTGCCATGATAGTAGATGGAAGTCGTTCGGTCACGCAACCGACGAGCGTATTGCGGTGTTGCGGCTGCGACAATCGCGTTGCTCTGGTTTGGCGATTGATACGAGACCGAAAGAGGATTGAACCGCCGGGAAACAGAGAATCTCCCAAGGGACGAATCCTCGTCGGCCGGCCGGCGCCGGCGGATCGGCAACCCCGGTTTCGCGCAACATCCGTGCAATGCGGCCACCCCCAATGCGCTGCAGCATCATCCTCGGGGAGCGGCACTTCGTGCCGCGCGTCTGCCTGAACCTGATGGCAGGCAGGCGCGGTTAAGGAGGGTGTATTGGCATCTCTCACGATCGCCTATAGACTTTTATCACAACGGCCGTATCAGCTGAAAAAAAGCATTTGGGGAGATTTCGCATGCAGGGGATGAACATACGCGCCTGTTCGGTGCGCAAGGTAGTGACGGCGGCGCTGTTCGCGGCCTTGCCGATGACGGCTGTCGCCCAAACCGCTCCAGCGGTCCCGCCGGTCAAACTCGGGATTGTAACCTTCCTGACCGGACCCGCCGCCGGCCCATTCGGTATTCCCGGCCGCAACTCAGCCGAAATCATGATTGAAATGGTTAACGCTGGCAAAGTGCCCGCGCCCTACGCGACCGCCGGTCTCGCCGGCGCGCCGATTGTGCCGAAATTTGTCGATGAGGCCGGCTCGACGGCCAATCAGGTCACCGAATTCCGCAACCTCGTTCAGCGCGATGGCATGAATGCCATCGTCGGATATGTCTCGTCCGGCAACTGCCTGGCGGTGGCCCCGGTTGCCGAAGAACTGAAGGCGCTGACCGTGTTCTTCGACTGCGGAACGCCGCGTATCTTCGAGGAAAAGCCGCTCAAATACGTATTCCGTGCAACACCGCACGCCACCATGGATAACGTCGCCGCCGCCCGCTATGTGCTGAAGAAGTTCCCCGATCTGGCTTCGTTTTCGGGCATCAACCAGAACTACGCCTGGGGGCAGGACAGCTGGCGCGATTTTGTCGCCGCCATGAAAGCGCTTGCGCCCAAGGCGACCGTCGACAAGGAATTGTTGCCGAAGTTGTTTGCCGGCGAATTCGGCGCGGAAATCTCGGCGCTGCTGACCACCAATTCCAAGGTGGTGCATTCGAGCTTCTGGGACGGCGATCTCGAGAGCTTCATCGTCCAGAATGGCGCCCGCGGTCTGCCGGCGCGCTCCACCATGGTCTATACGGCGGGTGAGACGGCTATGTTCCGGCTCGGCGCCAAGATCCCGGATGGTACGATCCTTGGAGCCCGCGGCCCGCACGGCGTGATGGCGCCCGACACGCCGTTGAACAACTGGTTTCGTCAAGTCTATGAGGATCGCTTCGCCACGGCGCCGACCTATCCGGCCTATCACATGGCGCAGTCGATCCTCGGGCTCAAGTCCGCCTGGGAGAAGGCCGCGGCGGCCAAGGGTGGCCAGCAACCCGCGATCGACGACGTGGTGAAGGCGTTCGAGGGTCTCGAATTCGAGGGACCGAGCGCCAGGATCCGCATGGCGATCGGTAACGGCCACCAAGGCATCTCCGATATCGCCTATGGCAGCTTCCGTTTCAACAAGGCGGAGGGCAAAGCCGAGATCGTCGACATCGTCCGCTATCCCGCCGAGTGCGTGAACCCTCCGGCCAACATGACCTCGACGGCCTGGCTCGAGGCCGGCATGCCCCCGGCCGCGGGTTACAGCTGCACTTCACGATGTAAGGGACGGCATCCGGTGATCACAGTTATCGCCATCGTCACCGATGGCCTGGTTTATGCCGCCTGGCTGTTTGTCGTTGCCATCGGCCTGACGCTGATCTTCGGCGTCATGAAAATCCTCAACGTCGCCCACGGCGCGTTCTATGCCTTTGGCGCCTATGCGGCGGCGACCGCGATCGGTCTCTATTTCGACCGCGGCTGGCCCGTGGTCGGAGGCTACATGGCGATTGCCACCGCCGCGATCGTCACCGGTTTGCTGATGGGCTACATCCTGGAGCGGGTCTTTCTCCGCCGTGTCTATGGCAAGGACGAGGTCGTCGTCGTTCTCATCACCTACGCGCTGTTTCTGATCCTGGAGGATGTGCTGATCCTGATCTGGGGCACCGACGGCAGATCGGCATATCAGCCTTACACCGAGGCCGGCAGCTTCACGGTCGGCGGATTGCCGCTGTCGGTCTACGACATCGGTCTGGTCGGGTTTGCGGGTGTGCTGGCGATCGCGGCCTCCTACACCATCAAGAAGACGACCTTCGGACGGCTGTTGACGGCCGTGATCTACGATCGCGAAACCGCCGCCGCGTTCGGCGTCGATGTGTCGCGGGTCTATACCGTGACCTTTCTGGTCGGCGCGGTGCTCGGCGCGCTCGGCGGGGCGTTGACCGCTCCAAAGATATCAGTGACGCCGGGCCTCGGGGTAGAGGTCATCGTGCTGGCCTTTGCGGTGGTGGCGATCGGCGGAATGGGCTCGATGGAGGGCGCGCTGGTCGGCGCCCTGATCGTCGGATTGTTCCGCGCCGGAGCCGTGCATCTGGTACCGCAACTCGAACTGTTCGCGATCTACGCGGTGATGGCGCTGGTGCTCGTGTTCCGCCCGCAAGGTCTATTCAGTCGCGCGCAACCGAGAAAAATCTGACATGACCGCCTTTCGCATTCTTCTCGGCGCTTTGATCCTCGGCGGATTGGGGGCGGCCGCGCCATTTACGCCGCTCTGGCTGATTTCGCTGGCGACCCTGGCGATGTCCACCGGGCTCGTGGTTTGCGGTCTGATCATTCTGTGGCGCGGCGGCCTGGTGCCATTCGGCCAGGCCCTGTTCTTCGCCACGGGGGCCTATACGGTGGCCTTGACGGGGCGCTGGTTCGGGGTGACGGACGCATTCCTGCTGATCGCGCTGGCCGTGACCATGGCGGCGCTGGTGGCATTCGTCGTCGGCTTCCTGCTCGCGCAGTATCGCGAGATATTCTTCGCCATGCTCAGCCTGGCCCTGTCGATGATCCTGTACGGGGTGCTGGTGAAATCCGAGACGCTCGGATCGACCGACGGCATCAATGTCGCCCAGGCCAGCTTTTTCAGCATGAAGCCGCGCGGTCCCGCCTACACCTTCGCGCTGTTCTGGCTGGCGCTCGGCATGGTGTTCTCCGCCTGGCTTGGCGTCTCGGCATATCTCGGTTCGGTAGCCGGCCAGTTGGCCGGCGCCATTCGCGACAATGAAATTCGCGTCGAATATCTCGGCATCTCCGTGACCCGGCTGGTGCATCTGAAGTTGATCATTTCGGCGGCGCTGGCGGGCGCCGGCGGCGCGCTGGCGGCGCTGTCGATCAGCCATGTCGATCCGCAGATGGCCTATTGGACCACGTCGGGCGGATTCGTGTTCGTTGCTGTTCGAGATCGTCCGCACGATCGCGGTCGCCCTGCTGCCCGGGGGCTGGCAACTGATCCTCGGATCGGTGCTGCTGCTGACCATCCTGTTCGTGCCCGAGGGACTAGGCTCGCTGATGATCCGCAAGCGCGCGGCGGTTTCGGAAAAGGGCACGGCATGAGCGCGCTGCTTTCCGTCAAGGGTCTCGAAAAGACCTTCGGTCAGGTCGTCGCCGCCCGCGATATCAATGTCGATGTACCGCAGGGGCAGACCATCGGCATCATCGGCGCCAACGGCGCCGGCAAGACGACCTTCGTCAACATGATCACCGGCCATCTGGCGCCGTCGGGCGGCACCATCCAGTTCGAGGGCAGGGACATCACTGGCCTGCCGTCGCGCAGGATCATGCGCCTGGGCATTGCGCGTTCTTTCCAGGTGGCGCAGGTTTTTCCGACCTTCAGCGTGTTCGAAAACCTGTGCGCGGCAACCGCGATCGCCCGTTTCGGCGGCTCCGTGGTCGGCGCGGCGCTGTCGCGTTTTATCTCCGCCGAGACCACCGCCGATGCCGAAACGGCGCTTGGCCAGTTTCAGATTGCCCGGTTCCGCGACGCGCTGGCGTCAACGCTGCCCCAGGGCGTGCGTAAGCTGCTCGACATTGCGATGGCCACGACGGGCAATCCGCGCGTCCTGCTGCTCGATGAGCCGACCAGCGGAATCAGCCTGGAGGAGAAGTTTGGCCTGATGGATGTCATCATGGGTGCGTTGAAGGCGCGCGGCACCACCATCCTGTTCGTCGAGCACGACATGGAGATCGTGCAGCGGTTCGCTGACCGCGTGCTGGCCTTCTACGACGGCACCGTGATCGCGGACGGGCCGCCCGAGCAGGCGCTCGGCGACGAGCGCGTGCGCGAGTTCATCACGGGAACGCTGATCCGGTCGAAGGACGGCACACTCAACGCCGGCAGGGCGTCCCATGCTTGAGGTATCCGCGCTGCACGTCTCGATCGGCGCCATCGAGATCATCCGCGATGCGCAACTGTCGCTCGGCGAGCGCCAGTTTTCCGGCCTGATCGGGCGCAATGGCGCCGGCAAGACGACGCTGATGCGGGCATTGATGGGAGCGCTGCCGGCGCGGGGGATCATGACCCTCGACGGGGCTGATCTGCTGGCGGAACCGGCACATCGCCGCGCGGCGTTGGGGCTCGGTTATATGCCGGAAGATCGCCGCCTCGTGCCGGAATTCGTGGTTGAGGAGAACATTCTGCTGCCGGCTCTGGCGACCGGTTCGACGGATGCGAAGCAGCGTCTCGATCGCATCTATGCGCTGATGCCCGAGGTTGCGAACTTCAGGCGCCGCCGCGCACTCGAACTCTCCGGCGGCCAGCAGAAGATGGTCGCTCTCGCCCGCGCGTTGATGGCGGGGCGCCGTCTGCTGGTGCTGGACGAGCCCTTCGAGGGCTTGGCGCCGGCGCTGGCGCGTCGGCTCGGCGAGGTTCTCTCAAATCTCAAGGGCGAGGGGGTGTCGGTCCTGATGTCGGAATCCAACGAGAGCCACGTCATCGACCTGCTCGATCGCACCTTCCGCATCGAGCGGGGCGCGGTCGTGGCGGGTTGACGTTTCGCGCCTGCGCGAAGAAGTGGTGATGCGACTGCGCATCCGCATCAAGGGAGAAAGGCGATGGACCTGAAGGGCGCGGTTGCACTGGTGACGGGCGGCAATGGGGGGCTGGGGCAGCGCATCTGTCACGCGCTCGCGCAGGAGGGCGCGCATGTGGCTGTCATGTATGCTCGCAGCCGTGACCAGGCGGAAAGCGTCGCCAGCGAACTGATGTCGCGTTATCAGATCAACGCCAGAGCTTTCGCCTGTGACATCACCGACGGCGCTGCCGTGGATCGGCTGGTAGGGGACGTAACCCAGGTCTTCGGCCGCCTTGACGTTCTGGTCAATGACGCCGCCTACAATATCGCGATCCCGTTCGGCGATCTCGACGATCTGACGCTGGAGGTCTGGAACAGGATCATGGCGATCAACCTGACCGGGCCGATGCGCCTGACCAAGGCGGTAGCGCCTATCATGAAGGCCCAGGGACGAGGCCGCATCGTCAACATAGCTTCGGTGGCCGGGCTCAGCCCAACCGGCTCTTCGATCGCTTACGCGGTGTCGAAGGCAGGGCTCATTCATCTGACCCGTTGCATGGCGGTCGCGTTGGCGCCTGAGACGCTCGTCAACTGCGTCGCACCGGGTCTGCTGGAAGGCACTCGCGCGACAGCCAATCTCCGGCCCGAGCAGGTCGAGCGCTCCGCATCGGGCTCGCTGCTGAAGAAGCCGGCCGACAAGGACGACTGCGCCGACATGGTGGTCGCCATGTGCCGCACCGAGACCATGACCGGCCAGACCGTCGTCATCGACTCTGGACGCATCTTCCACTAGCTATTTGTTTGAGCATGATCTTTTCGGAAAACCGCTGCACGCTTTTCCGGATCATGCCCTAGCGCTTTCGCGCGGCAACTGACGCCCGGCGGTCTCGCTCGAAATGCTGCGATTGCCACCTAGGCGTTCGCAAAGGCAATTCCGCTGCGACGACATGGAACTTACTGAACCGGAAGCGTTATCGTACCGCAATATGATCTGCGACAAAGAGTGGGCCAGTCACCGCAACGGGGCAGAAATGGGCTCGACCGAAGCCGGGCGCATGAGGAGAGGGGGCGAATGCTGACGGTGGGTCGGAATTGCTGGCGTATTGAGCGCGCGCGGCGTCTGGCGCTCATAGTGGACGCAGCCGACTACTTTCGCCATGCGAAAAGCGCAATGCTCAGAGCCCAGCACACGATCATGCTGATAGGGTGGGATTTTGATACGCGAATCAAACTTGAGCCGGAGCAGCAGACGCTTGAGGGGCCGAACGCGCTGGGAGATTTTCTTTCCTGGCTTCCGAAGCATCGTGAACACTTGAATGTCTACGTGCTCAAGTGGGATCTGGGCATGATACAGGCCTTGGGACGGGGCATGACGCCATTGTTCATTGTGGACTGGATGACCGACAAGCGGTTGCACCTCAGACTGGACCACGCTCACCCCGTAGGCGCTGCTCACCACCAGAAGATCATCGTTATCGACGATTCGCTCGCATTCTGCGGTGGAATTGACATGACGACCGATCGCTGGGACACGCCCGAACACCTCGACGAGAATCCGCTGCGTACGAAACCGAGCGGTGGAGCGTACGGCCCGTGGCATGACGCGACTACCGCTGTAGACGGTGATGCGGCTCAAGCCATCGCCGACCTGGCTCGTGCGCGTTGGCTCCGAGCGACAGGAAAAGAGATTCCTGCTGTTCCGAGGATGTCAGACCTTTGGCCTGACAATCTAACACCCTTGATGGAGGATGTTGAGGTGGCAATAGCCCGCACCATCCCGGAGTTGGACGACCAGCGGGAAGTCAGAGAGATCGAATCACTTTACCTCGACGCGATCGGACAAGCGGAGCGGGCGATTTACATAGAAACGCAGTATCTGGCGTCGCGCAGAATCGCCGATGCCATGGCCCGTCGGCTGCGAGAACCAGCGGGTCCCGAGATAGTACTGGTGTTGCCGAAGACGACGGAAGGATGGCTCGAGCACAAGGCTATGGATGGCGCACGTCACAGGTTACTGTACGAACTGTGGAAGGCTGACACACATAAGCGGCTTGGCGTATACTACCCTGTGACGGCCGGCGGTGAACCGATTTACGTGCATGCCAAGATACTGACCATGGACGATAAGCTGCTTCGGGTCGGATCATCCAACCTGAACAATCGCTCCATGAGCTTTGACACGGAGTGCGATCTCGCCGTCGAAGCAATGGGCTCTTCACCAAGCGAGAAAGCGCTGCGCGATACGATCGTGGGGGTGCGTGAGAATCTCATTTGTGAACATCTGGGCGTCGAGCGGCACAAGTTTTCCGCCGCTCTTGATCTTTATTCCGGCTCTCTTTTGAAGGCGATAGAGGCTTTGCGTCACTCCGGGCGAACGTTGAAGCCGTTTGATCGGGCCACGATCGATGATGACGGGAGCGTGCTGGCGGAGAACAGTTTGCTCGACCCGGAGAAGATGCCCAAAGTCTTGAGCCAGCGTATCATCGAAAAGATTGCAAGCGTGCCATCCATGCTTCGTTCAGGCAGGACCCGCCGCCTGAATTGAAGCGTTGACCATAGGATCGTCGGGGACGTCGCCGAAGGTCAAAACGAGCGGCTCGGTCAGAAAATCTGATTGACGCGCTCCCAACGTGCCTCACCGCGGCGTGGCGCGCTTAACCCCGCCGCAGCCTACCGGCCACGCCACGCGCAAAGAGATGAAAAGAAACCCATGCGGGTCTCCCGCAAGACCTCTTTTCAGGCTATTCTATTCGGGTTGGTCGAGGTGAAATGAGGACTTTCATGAAATTCGGGATCGCGTTTTTATGCCTGGTTGCTTACAGCGGTCCGGCATTCGCACAATATGGAGTTTCCAATCAGCGCGATATGTACGGCAATATTGCACGCAATAGTGGAACGATCTCGCCGGGAGCGATCAATCAGGGTCCGGTGAACAACGGGCCGATCAGGAACTCGCCGACGCGTCCACCGACGGCCAACGCCGGCAATGCGAACACCAATCCTGTTAAGGGCGCGAAGAAGTAGCTCCGCTTATCGGTTATTGCGCGCCCCGTTCGTCACCACCAAACCATGGGTCTTGCGGGGGCTCCGCAAACGACCGCGCGGCGGCGCTCGATGCCATGCGGGGTCTCGACGGCTACCGTCTTGATGCATCCAGGGTAGATCGCGAGATTGTAGTGGAACGGCGCAGCATCGAAGTGACCATGGAGCCGGCATAGATAGGCCAGATCGGGACCACAGCGAGTGAGGGGATAGAGTCGCCCGTGAGCTGAAGCCGGGCCGGGCAGCCCGGCAAGCGCGGTAACGATGACGACGAGTGCGATTCTGATGGCGAGCGGCATAACCTGATCCTTGGGGCAGGGCCTTGGAAGCGAACGCTTGGTGACGGTGCCTACAATAGACTGCAATCCTCGGTTTCGCCAAGCCGGTCGGCCAGGACCGGTGCAAGCATTGCGGCAACACATCGCGCGGAAGGCAGTATCTTGGGGTCTTGCATCACTTCGCCGCGCAACCAGCCGAAGACAGACCAGGACAGAACTGACGCCTGGCGCACCTAATCGTGCAGGCAAGGCGATCGAATCGCTTTCCGGTTAGAACCATTCAGAGAATGTGGCGCACGGTGTTGGCCATGAAAAACGTCCGCGCCACCAGTCCAAGGAAATAGCTGGCTTGGGTGATGGTTTGCGCCGCCATAATCGTAAGCGCCGTTTCCAGAAAGCTGAATTCCCTGCTGACGGAAAACGCGAGCGAGAGCACAAGCAGCAGTGCCAGCACTACCAACAGGTATCTAAGGCGGAACAATACGCCGGTCAGAAATCCCACCAAGGCCAATGCGAGCGCGGTATATCCCATGCCATGCTCCAGACATTCAGCGAAGAATATTTTGGGCATGAACCCGCCGTTGTTGCCCACGGTTCATGCAAACTGATACTTTCGGATTGATACTTTGCTACTTGTGGCGATGGTGCCAAAAACGCCTTCTCGCAATTGCAATCGAGGTCGGCCTTACGCGGCTGTGACGCGAATCATGTCGCTGAGTAGATCACGAATGTCTGAAAACATCAGCTACAACTGACCAGCGCCACCCGGTAAACCGCGAGCGGCTCACCCTGCCGAGCCCGCCCATGACGCCCCTGACGGCGGCTGCCAACTTACAATGCTATTTCGCAAACAAAGCGTAAGTACCGCGATTTAAAGAGAAATTTGTGACCATTCATAGGCGGGGGTGGTGTGGCCCAACTGCAACTTGTTCCTTAAAACGGGTAACGGCGAGGACTCAAGCCTTTGATGGGTGGGATCGGCCTTGTACGGTCGCAAGCATGGATTTTTAGCGGGGGTTTCGCGGCGAAATTTCGTCAATTGCCGCAGAGTTTCGCGCCGTTCAAGGCAGCCGGGGAAGCGTTGAAGTTTCAGATGACCACAGGTCTTGGGTTTGGAAATCGGTTCCAAGAGCGGCTTGCCGCTGTTGATTCCGGGTCGGTGCGGTCATTCGGGATCGCAGGGCGGGCCCTGCCTGCCATGCTCGCGGTTGCTGCCTTGTTATTCTTGCCGGCGTGTTCAGAATTGCCGGGCACAGGCCCGAAGAGCAATGCCGTGCAGACCCATGCGACCGCGGGATTGCGTTCGGATGCCGCTCTACCCTACGCGCTGGTCGATATCAGCGCCGACACTATCGGTTTGCTCTCGCAACCAAACCTGATCACGTTCCAGGGCGAATTCACCGACAAGCGTCCCAAGCCGCAGCAGGTCGTCGGCGTTGGCGACGTTCTCAATATTTCGATCTTCGAGGCGGCGCCCGGCGGTCTGTTCACGCCGCCGACCGCGGCCGGCGCGCGTCCTGGCAACTTTGTCGATCTGCCCGCCCAGGCCGTCGATCAAAAGGGCTCTATTCACGTTCCCTATGCAGGCGAGATTCCTGCGGCTGCGCGGACGCTGCCCGACATTCAACAGTCGATCGTCACCCGGCTGCGCAATCGCGCCATCGAGCCGCAGGTCATCGTCAGTCTGAACCAGCAATTCTCCAGCGTCGTGAGTGTGCTGGGTGACGTCAATACGCCCGGTGTTCTTGCTCTCAACAGCGTGGGCGAACGTCTCTTGTCGCTGATCGCCCGCGCCGGTGGGCCGAAATTCGAAGCGATCGAAAGCTATGTGACGCTCCAGCGCGACGGCAAGCGCGTCAGAGTGCTGCTGTCCCGCGTCGTGAACGACCCTCGCGAGAACATCTTCATTCGACCCAACGACGTCATTTTCCTCACCCGAGAAGCGCCCACATTCACCGCTCTGGGAGCGCTGAATCAGAACGTGTTCGGCTTCAATTCGGAAATTCCGTTCGATGTCGAAACGCTGACGCTTGCGCAGGCGATCGGTAAGGCAGGCGGTCTCAATGATCAGCAGTCTGATCCCTCGGAGGTCTACGTCTATCGATATGAGGACCGCCGGCTTCTTGAGAAAATGGGCGTCGCTACAACGAGATTTGCCTACGACAGGATACCGACCATCTATCGCGTCAACCTGCGCGATCCATCGGGTATGCTGCTCGCTGCAGGTTTCCAGATGAAAACCAAAGACGTCATGTACGTAGCAAATGCCAGGGTCGTCGATTACTACAAGCTGTTGTTGCTCATCAACAACACGGCGAACACGGCTTCCAATACGGCAAACGCGGCTACCAACGTGAACACGGCGGTCAAGACGAGGTGGTAGGTCTAAGCGTGGCAGCGTTCATTCCCGCACCCCCATGATTGCGGACCGCATTTGAAGTTTCGGATAGAAGCTATCAGATCAATTCAGCTCTGGTTGACCATTGCGGCGCTGGTTCTCGCGCCGCTGTTTTTTGGCTCGGTCGATCCGTTTTGGACGGTGACGTGGACGATTGTGCTTTCGATCAGCGCGCTTTGCGGGCTGGCGATCCCGGTTGGCGCGGCTCCAAATCGCATACTCTTGATTTTTCTTGCCTTATGTGGTGCTTACGCGCTCGTCGCGCTGGTGCAAGTCGCGCCCAATCTGATTGGAGCCTGGGCCGATCCGATCTGGGAACGGGCAAATAAGCTTCTGGACCTCAACGTTCCGGCCCGGATTTCAAGTCGCGCAGAGATACCGCCGGCTGCGGTCGGACACTTCTTCCTTCTTGTGAGCTCGTTTCTGAGCGGCCTGTTCGTGTCCACCTCGCGCCGCAACCGCGATCTGCTAATGGCGTTCGCGCGATACTCGATCCTGTTGTACGCTGTCTACGGTCTGGTAGCGCTGATACTTACGCCGAATATGGTGTTGTGGGCTCCGAAGCTCGCCTATCAGGGGTACCTTACTGCGACCTTCGTCAACCACAACACAGCCGCCACCTATATCGGAGCCGGCGCCATCCTCTGGCTCTGCTCGGCGTACCTTTCGCTGCAGTCATTGAACTATTCGTCGATCCGATTGCTGCTGCTCATGCCGTCCAACGAAGCCCTGGCCTTCAAGTTGATGTTTCGGGCAGCAGCTGGACTTGCGTGCTTCTTTGCCCTGTTGCTGACAGGATCACGCGGCGGCTTGATCTGCACCTGTGTGGGCTTGCTTGTGGCCATGGGCCTGATGGTTTCAGGCAGGCTCAAGGCTCGGACCTGGTATGTTCTCGGCTGCGGCAGTGCCGCTCTCGTGTTGTTGGCTGTCTGGCTGAGTGGAATCGGCAGAATCGGAAGCCAGGGGCTGTTCGATAGCGGCCGATGGTCGGTCTTTGAAGCCTCCCTTGAGCTTATCCGACAGCGGCCTCTGTTGGGCGGCGGCGCGGGTACGTTCGCCGATTTGTTTCCCGCGATGCGGACGAGCACCTCCAGCATTTGGGGCGTATGGGATTACGCTCACTCGACAATTCTCGAAATAGCGGTCGAGATGGGGATCCCGATCGCGACCGCGATTGCAATAGCTGCCGCCGGGTCGATCTTCGTTCTGGGTCGAGGCGCGCTGGAGTCGCGCGGCCGGGACCGAGAATTACTGCCGGCCGTCACTGGAATTGCGGTTCTGGCCTATCTGCATTCGACGATCGATTTCTCGCTGCAAATACCCGGCTTTCTCGTCGTGTTCGGGATCGTGCTCGGTTGCGGGCTCGGGAGGGCGAGTTCGAATCGAGAGACGACCGGCGAAGCTCGATCGCGAGCATCAGTCCGCACGGGCAGAGCTGAAGTGGCGTCGAGAGGTCGCGCCGGCTAGTTGCATCCAGGTCGAGGAATATCGTCTCTGCATCCGTCAACGGTCGGCCAGGCGAACCCTCGGGCCGGATTGGGCCACGGCCGCGGCCGTTCGCACCTCATACCAAAATCTGGCGTCGGTTGCCGATTGGATCTTCACCCAACGATAGTCGGTATTCTGCCATGGTCGAATCGACTCGGTCAGATTGTCCAGCACCATATCGCCCTTGGTCGTTGCGACGACGAGAACCAGGTGACCGATTCCAGACGATGTCTTGACCGCCGACAATCGCAGCGCTTTCGCCGGCAAGCCGCTCTTGAGCAGGTTATGTCGCTTGGTAATCGCATAGTCGTTGCAGTCTCCGCTGGCGGGCGCAATCGTCCAGCCGTCCTGCAGATCCGCACCATATCGCTTTGGCTCGGGAGAAATGGATGCATTGACGCTGCTGTTGACCCGGCGAAGGAGCTCGAGATTCTCAGCGCTGAGGTCAATCCGCTCGGCTTCCGCCGGATTCGAGTTGCATTCAGATGGATAACGAAGGCAAAAGCGGACGTGCTGAAAGGGCGCCAGTGTCGGCGAGGCCTCGGCGATTGATGCGTAGGTATCCTTGGAAAATCGATCGCGGGCGTGGGCATCGGTAGAAAATAGAGATCCCCCAAGCGCTAAAAGCAGCGAAAAAGCTCGAAAAAGCCGCGCCATGGGATAGCCGCCTGACAACGAAAATGAGCGAGCCGAAAGGCACGCAATCAGCCGGCGGATTGTCCATTCCCGGAGTTAAATCTTTGCTAATCACAGGCCATGTTGAAGGCCCTGACCGACCTTCGCAGCAGGCGGTGGGGTCGCCTGCCGGGAGCAAGCCGCGCTCTCGGGAAGATTTACCTGGCGTGCCAGTTCCACGCGGTATCGATGATCGATGTGAGATCGTGCCTTGGAAGCCAGCCGATCATACGCTTGGCCAAGGTGTTGTCGGCGAGGAGGGACGGCGCGTCGCCTTCCCGCCGCGGCCCATATCTGATGTCGAAGCTCTTTCCCAGAACCCGTTCGACGCTCTGCAGTAATTCCTTTACTGTCGTTCCATCTCCAGTTCCCAGATTGATGGCAAGACTGGAGCCGCCGCTCAGGAGGTGTTCGATTGCCCGGGTATGCGCATCGGCCAGATCCAGAACATGAACGAAGTCGCGCAGACAGGTGCCGTCACGGGTATCGTAGTCAGTGCCGAAGACCTGGAAATGCGACCGGCGTCCCAATGCGGCTTCGATAGCGAGCGGAATGGCGTGGGTCTCAGGTGAATGCCATTCGCCGATCCTGCCCTCCGGGTCAGCGCCGGCGGCATTGAAATAGCGCAGGATGACGTGCCGAAAGCCGCGATACTGGTCGAGGTCCTTCAAGATCTGCTCGACAATCAGTTTGCTTCGGCCATACGGATTGATCGGCGCCTGGGGGTGACTCTCGCATATCGGGATTGACGAAGGGACCCCATAGGTCGCGCAAGTCGATGAAAATACGATCTTGTCGATACCGGCCGCGAGGGCTGACCGCAGCAAGCTTATGGTTCCGCCCACGTTATTGTCATAGCAGTCAATCGGGTTCCGAACAGATTCGGAAATTTCGATTCTTGCGGCAAAGTGGATGATCGCAACCGGCTTATGCTTGGCAAGAACTTCATCAAGCCTCTTGCGGTCCCGAACGTCACCGATCTCAAGCGGGCCCCATTTTGCGAACTGCGCATGCCCGTTGGAGAGATCGTCGTAAGCGATCGGAGTGAAGCCTTTTTGAAACAAGTCCAGGCACGCGTGCGACCCAATGTAGCCCGCTCCGCCAGTCACCAGAATTTTAGGCATATATTGTAGTTTCTGAACAGCGCAGGTCAGACAAAGCGCTCGTTCCCATGAGGCGGTCCATCAAACGACCTCGGTCCAGACGTGCATGATAAGAACCGCCAAGGAGCGGAAAAATTCAATCGTTCCCCAGCCCAGGAACGCAAGCCATCCGGTCATTGCCGAGAGCACAAGCACAACGAGCAATCCAACCACCGCCTTTTTTGTCCTGGTCGGAGGGCCCGGCATGTCGGCGTGGTTGAGATTTTCCATTCGCAAGGTTCACCAGCCAATCGTCCGTGGTGAGTAGCCGAAAACAAACGAAAGGATCAATCTCCAGGAGGAATTAACCTGAGCAATTAACGTAAAGCGTGACGTCTCTTTTCCGCAGGCTTAAGAAGCAATCTATAATTCCTTTACATTTCTAGGCAGACGGATCCGTCAAGTCGCTGAATCGAGGGAGCAAAGCTGCAGGCGGGCCATCGTCGGAAAATCCGAGCGAATGCTTGGCTGAACCTGTCCAGATTCGGAACGGACTGCCGGCTTATTCAGACAGCGCAATCCGAGACCAGAAGGGAGGGGAGTGTGACCAGAATGATCTTGGCGTCGAGAGTCATTGACCAGTTTCGCGCGTAGAAAGCATCGTAAGCGACACGCTGCTCGTAAGTGGTGCTTCTGCGGCGGCTCACTTGCCAAAGTCCAGTAATCCCGGGCCTGCACGCCAGATATGCGCCCACCGAAGTTCCGTATCGCTCCAGTTCTTCGTCGGTAACCGGGCGTGGACCTACAATGCTCATTTCGCCCCGAAGCACATTGAAAAGCTGGGGCAGCTCATCGAGGCTCGATCTGCGCAGAATGTCGCCGATCACGGTCAACCGAGGATCCCGCCACAGCTTGCGCGTTTCTGCCCATTCGACAGCCGCGATCGGATCTGCTTCCAGCAACCGCTGCAGGCGTTCCGGTGCGTCGACAACCATGGTGCGGAACTTCAGACAATCAAACGCCTTTCCATTCAATCCCACCCTGCGGTGGCGAAACAATGCCGGCCCGGGCGAGGTGAGAACAGTCAGGACGAAGCAAATCGCCAGCAACGGCGCCAGCAGAACGATCCCCGAAAGCGCAATTACGATATCAACCAGCCTCTTGGCGGGCGTTCCAATAGCTGCCGGTAGCGTCTTGGAGGAATGGGGCTTGAGAGCGCTGGCGGTATCTGCGTCTGCAAAGCTACTCATTTCCGCACTCCACAAAATCTCGAAAAACGCTTTGGCTATGTAATTTTACGGGTCTTGTTTACCGATAATTATCAATTTACTAGGCGTGCGGGCCATTTGAAAGCTAATTTTCGATGCAAGATTTGATCAGAGTCAATTGGTTAAGGTAGTTAATTCGTTAGGAATTTTAATTTCGCCGACCAAATTTTGGCGCGGAAAGCCGATTTTCGGTGCGCGGATGATCAGGTCGCGAATGGAACCGAAAGGAGCTGCCGCCGTGTTACGGTGGAGGGGGGATTGACCTGAACTGATCGGGACGACGCTCCTCGTCTCGTCCGATAAAGACAAGAAATCCCTTTTTTGTCGCGATGACATCGCCGCTCTGCAAAGTCGGGTCCTTCATTGCGCGTTCCGTGGCCTCCGCGTCTTTCTGATCGGGTTCCGCAATTGTGGTCGCTCGTGCGCGTGCGCTTGCCACGAACGCCTCTGAGCGACGGCGCGCCAGTTCCAGGCGCTGTTGCCATTGCTCGGGCGTGAGTGCGAAATCCACGGAGGAGTCCGTTTCTTCTGCGGCACAGCACAGCGACATAGCTGCCAAACAGGCAGCTACCAACAGTGCGGTGACGTGCGATGCCATTGGAGGTCCTCGGAAGCATCATTCCAACCTGGACCCGTTCGGCGCCACTCACAAGAAAGTGAACTGGCCGGCAATGGCTACCGGCGGAGCTTGTCGAGTTCCTCGGAAAATAGTCTCTTGCTGGCAGGGCTGAGCCGCTCAATCCGCGGTTGAATGAGGGCGCGGGTTTCGGGCGCCGCATCAAAATAGACCCGAGCCGGAATCTCGACAAACCGATGTTGGATCAGGTTCTGGAACTCATCCAGTATCTTGTGCTGGATGGGCTCGGGCGCGGCGAGCGCGACAGGTATCGCGACGATCGTCCGACGAAGCGCCACCCAGGCCTCGTTCGGCGATGTCTCATAGGACGCCGCGAGCAGGTCGAATTGGCGCGGGCTAGTCGTTCCGTGTCGAACCTCCAGACCGAACGCCACCAGCCACGCAAACGAATCGCGCGGCGCACAGCTCAGGATTCGTCGGGTGCGTGCTTCCAGGGACCTGACACGCCGATCGAACTCGGAGACGGCTGCGGAACTCTGGCCGTTGTCTACGAGCGTAAGTTCCAAGAGCAAGAGCGCCCTCTGGGACTGGCTGTCGCATGGGTTCAAAGCCTGCGCGGCAGGGCTCTCCACCGTCTTGACAGCCGCGGCGCGGCTGAAGGTCTCAAAGCGAAGGAGTTGAGCTCCTACGTCCCAGAAGTCGCTGGCAACGATGCTCTGTCCAAGGCTCAAGACCCCCCAGGCAAGCCCCAGAGATCCCACGATCAAGGTCGAGACGCGCAGCCCCAAACGTTGGTAAACTCTTTCCTTCGTCCGCACGAGAGAAAAACCTATGCGGGTTCGGTGGGAGTTTTCGGGTTTGTATAGTAGTTTCCATAATTGTCGTGGCGCCGTTCCGAGTATCCTTCAAAGCGATGCATGACGGCCGCATCGGCCTTGTTGAGCACCGTGCCCAGTAACCGCTCCGACAGAACCGGGGAGGTCTCGATTGCCTTGCGAATGTCGTCGGTAGAGGTGCTTCCCCACTCGACGACCAGGACGAAGGCGTCGAACAAATGCGCCGCAGCCTTCACATCGACCAACGGAAGAATAGGGGGCAGATCGACGAGCACATAATCGTAACTGTCCCGGGCAGCTTTCAGCATTTGCTTCACTGCCAGCGAGGTGAGAATATCGGAGCTGTTGGAAGGCCTGATACGCGTCGAGGAGGGCAGGAAATCGAACCCGTGTTCGGCGTCGGTGACAACGAGATCCTCCAATGGCGATTTATTGGCGATCATGTCGAGTAGTCCTGGCGTATCCTGATAGCCGAGCGTGTTCGTCATGGTCGGATTTCGCAAATCGGCATCGATCAGCAGGATATGAGCGCCGCCCCTGGCTACAAACGCGGCAAAACCGGCCGCAACGGTGGTTTTTCCCTCTCCGGGTAGTGCGGAAACAATGCCAATAACCTTGCAGCCGGTTGGGTGCAGATCAATCGCCACCTTGATGTAGCGCAGCGCCTCTGCGGTCTCCGAGAACGGTTCGATCTTGCTGATCTGCTCAAACGCCCCCTGGCTCTTCCCGTTCCAGCGCGTGCCAGGCGCGGAGGCGCTTGGAGCAAGGATCGGCAGAGTGGCCAGGCAGCTGGCTCCCACGATGTCCTCAAGCTGCTTGCGGGTATGGATCTGGCGGTTCATTTGCTCGCGCGCGAACGCCAGCATGATACCGAAACCCAATCCGCAAACACCGGCCAGCGCCAGCGTAAGACCGATCTTGGGCGAACTTGGCATGAACGGCGGGGACGCCGCTGTTACTACCCGCGCCTCGGTCGATGGGAAAGACTGTTGCTGCACCGACTGAGTGAACCGGGAGAGGAAGGTTTCGTAGATGCCACGGTAGGTATTGGCCGCGGTTTCGAGTTCGCGCAAACGGACCTGCGATTGTCGCGTGGACCCCGATTGCTGAAATACCTCCATCATGCGCCGATCGATGGACTCTTCCTGGGTTCTTGCGATCTGAAGCTCGCTCTTGTAGCTCTCGGCAATACGGTTGATCTCGTCCCAGATTGCACGTCGCGTGGCCGCCATCTGCGCCCGCAAATTTCTTGCAGCCTGATGATCCGGTCCGTAACGGTTACTCCACTCCGATTCCTTGTTTTGATCGTCCAGGAACTGCTGCCGCAACTTGGTGATGACAGGATTGCTGAGCGCGTCGGTCACGACGGGATCCGGGATCGCGGCGTCTTCTTTCTCCAACCGCTGCTCGATAACGCGCGTGATGCGGTCAAGCTTCGCGCGCGCCTGGCTGGTATCTGCGCGGGCTTTCGCCAAAGCAACGCCGAGCTGATCAAGCTCTACCTCGCTCGCCAACTTGCCTTCGACGCCGATGATAATGCCGTTCTTTGACTTGAAGTCCTGAACTTCCTTGTACGCGTCACTCGCCTGTTGACGCAATTCTCCGATTCGTTGCTCCAGCCAGACGGTGGCGCGACGGGTAGCCTCGAATTTCGCCTGCAATTGATCTTCGATATAGGCGTCGGCAAAAGCGTTCGCTATTTGCGCGGACTTGTCACGGCTGAGCGATGTATAGGCGATCTGCGCGATGTAGCTGCGTCCCATGCGAGTGACACGAAGGTTTTCCTTCAGCGTCGCGAGAACGTTGCGCATTATTTCTTCGTCTGATCGCTCGACCTTTGGCCCAGGACTCATGTTCAACAGCGCAAAAATCCGCTGCTTCAGGCCATGCCCAACGCCGACAAACTCCGGATCTTCGGTCAAACGCAACCGGCGGATAACGTTCAGGGCGACCTTTTCGGACTTCGTCGTCTCTATCTCGCTCTCTACCGCCGGGTCTTCAACAGAGCGGTTCTCGGTGGCAAGTTCGGACTGCGACCAGCTGATCCTCTTGGTGTCGATGATCATGTCGGCTTGCGCAGTGTATCGTGACGGCGTGACGGCAAGGTAGGCCAGGCCGAGAATCATCGTCAGTCCGGTGACCAGCGCAATGAAACGCCACTGCCGAATCAGAAAATCGCGCGCTTGCAGCAACGACAGCGTTCCAGCGTCTGGATCGTTTTCCATCGCCGGGGCATACCGCTGAAATGGTCCGGCTACATTCATCCAGAACTCCTGCAGCTAACGCCGGCGCCGGCAGAGTCGGCGCCCTTCGTCGCGGACATCAGCGGGTCGTGCTGACCGGATTTGCGGCCGTGGACGAACCATTGACAGTCGGCCTGCCGCTGATCGATATCCCGGTTGAATTGATCTCGAAGATCGCCGCGCGTCCACCGCCGCCCGGATTTCTGGACAGGCCTGGCGACGAATTCTTGTTTGTGACGACGACGCTGCCGTAGGATCCCACGGCAAAAGACTGCGCCGCGATGGTTGCAGCGGTCGACAGGTCTCCCGCTACCGAAGCGAAGGCATTCTGGAATTCGCCATCGCTAAGGCCGGCGACGGCCTGCTGGATCAGCAGCGCCGCCTGTTGATTTACCGTGGAACAGGCGACGGCGGCCCTGGCGAGGCCGGCGGCGATGGCCAACCGAAAGGCCGGCGTCGTCCCTGCTGCCAGGCGAACGATATCCGCAGCAAGTGACGCATCCGTCGCTGCGAGTTTCAGGACCGACTCTTCGATTACCCGGGCATCGGTGCCGGGAGCCAAGATGGCTTTGGGATCCGACTTGAACCGGCTGAGCGCTTCCTCGGACACCGGGTTATCCACACAGGCCGCGGCCATCCCGTGATTGATCGAAAACACCAGCAGCAATTGCGCGAGCAGTATCCTTATGATGGGGAGATTACGCACAGCACGCTCCAACTATTTGATTTCGATAGAAAAAAGCACAGGATATCTCTACAACAACTGGGCAGGCAGTATCAACGGTGCTTGTTGAGTATGGTTGATTGGCCAGGCTGCCGCTACCCGGTTCACGAAAAGCCGAGGTTCGCAAGCTTAGTTGTTGATTATAATAGAGTTTTACCGATATCTTGTGACTCTGGCGCCGCGGTGACAGGTTAAGGTCAGAACTCCTGAAATGCAGCATTCCGACCGGCGGTCGAGGAATATTTTTCGCTCCCATGCCAAGCCACGACATTCCAGCGATCCGCGGTCATCGGCGAAACTCGTGGCGAGGATGAGTTGGTAGCGCACTCGGTTTCAGGTGCTGACCGGTTAAGGGTGCTCGGACGCCGTCCTACGGCCCCGCCAGGTCTGCGCATCTATGCCATAGGCGACATTCATGGCCGCCTCGATCTTCTCGATCAGATGCTGGCCATGATTGAAACGGACCTTGGTTTGCGCCCGGCCAGCAAGCCGGTTTACGTTTTTCTGGGTGACTATATTGATCGTGGGCCGTCATCGCGCGAGACGATTGATCAATTGATACGACACAGCCAAGCCAACGAGTGCGTGTTCCTCAAGGGCAACCATGAATTGATTGCGATCAAGTGCCTGAGCAATCGTAGCCTGTTCGATCAATGGTTGCGACTTGGCGGCATGGAAACGCTGAACTCCTACCAGGTCGCCACGCACGGCGTGAAGAATGGAAAGAGGATCGTCGAGCTGCAAGCCTCCTTTCACGAAGCGTTGCCCCAGTCGCATTTCCGGTTCTTTCGCGATCTGCAAACCTCGCTGGTGCTGGGCGATTTCTTTTTCGCCCACGCGGGCGTCAGGCCGTATGTCGATCTAGCTGACCAGAAGGAAAGCGATCTGCTATGGATCAGGGAGGAGTTTCTTTCTTCAGACGCCGATTTCGGCAAGATCGTTGTTCATGGCCATACGCCAGTGCGTGAAGTCGAGGTTGGGATCAATCGGATCAATATCGACACTGGCGCATTTGCGACAGGACGTCTGACATGCCTGGTAATCGAGGGCGACTCGCTCGCGGCGATCAGCACGATCTAGCAGGGCCTTCCACGAAAAGCAGCGCCGATGGCTGCCGCCGCCGATGCTACCGCGTCAAGGCTTTCTTTTCCAATAAACCGTCGATATGGGCGCGCATCTTGCTGAAGAATTGTTCACGGCCGAACTGCCGCGCGTGTGCCGAGATCGCCTCGGAATCGCATCTGAAATCGGCCATGTCCGTGACCGCCTTTCTGATCGCCTCGACCGTTTGTTCGCGAAAGAAAATCCCAGATAGGCCCTTCTTCACCGTTTCAGTCGCCCCGCCTCGCGCATAGGCGACGACAGGTCGACCGCTCGCCATGGCCTCAACAGGCACCATTCCAAAATCCTCTTCACCGGGGAAGACCAGTGCGCGGCACCGGGCATAGTGCGTCTTCAGGACGTCGAACGGCTGAGAGCCCATAACCGTAACGGTCGGCCCGGCGATGCGACGAATCTCGTCGAGCATTTCCCCGCTGCCGATCACGACGAGCTTCAGGCCCATCTCGTTGAACGCGCGAACCGCCAGGTCCGGCCGCTTGTACGACACCAGTTCGCCGGCCATCAGGTAGTAGTCGCCGAGTTCCGACGCGGTTGCGATCGAGAACGCTTCGGTGTCGACGGGAGGGTGAATGACAGCGGAACTGCGTCCATAATATCGCTTGATGCGATGTGCCACGGTAGCCGAGTTGGCAACAAAGCTGTCTACCCGCGAGGCGGATGAAACATCCCACATCCGCAGGTAATGCGACAGCGGCGGCATGAGCAGTTTCGTCAACCTGCCGGCGCCATCCCGGTAGTCATGATACATGTTCCAGATATAGCGCATCGGAGTGTGGCAGTAGCAGACGTGGAGTGCCTCCGGAGGCGGAATGACGCCCTTGGCGGGCCCGGATTCGCTGCTGATGACGAGATCATATCCGCGCAGGTCGAGCTGCTCGAGCGCCAGCGGCATCAACGGAAGGTAGCTCTTGTACATCCGCGCGGCTCGCGGGAGGGAATTGATGAAGCTCGGGATGATCCGGTGCTGGCGGATACGACCAGACACCATCTCCGGAACATAAACATGCGTAAAAATATCGGCCTGCGGATACATCTCGCAGAGCGCTTCGATCACTTTCTCTCCGCCGCGCATGCCAACGAGCCAGTAGTGAATGATTGCTACCTTCATTGGATGTGCCCTGGAGCGCGCAATGTGTGTCGGGTCCGCATGCGCCGTCTTAGCTCGATACTGCAGGCAGGCCAACGTTTCCTGAAAGCATCGATCCGGGTAACATTAACCCGCCGACCAGCCCACGGCGGCCCTCAATTGTCTCCGAGGATTGAATCCCGGCTGCCGTAGCATTAACCGCGTTCGGTACCGGTTGATCCGTCGGGTAGACCGAGTGCCGCGCTTAACTAAGTCGGCAGATATCGCTGGCAGGGACAGAAAATTGTTGCGACGCCGGCCTGTTGTTGAGACTAGATCGGAAATCGATGTCAGAGTGCCACGCAACGGCTGTATTTTTCGAAGAATATTAATGATAAACGAAGACGCGTTGAAAAAGGAAAACGAGATCGATCATGCCTTGCGCAAGCCGGTGAAAGGACAAGAGCTCCGGATCGCCGTCGGGATCGCGACGGCTGGCCGAAGGCACATCCTCGCCGGCACACTCGATTTGATTGCGGCGCAGACGCGCCCGCCGGACATTCTGATCGTATGCCCTGCAACGGCCGAAGACGTGTGCGAAGACTCGCTTCTGCATCTTCCATTCGCCACGTCTGTCCGGTCCGGAAAGCGCGGGCTCACGGCCCAGCGCAATCAGATTCTGGCGGCAGCGGCATCGTCGGACATAATCGTGTTCTTCGACGATGACTTCTTTCCACAGTGCAATTATCTTGAGGAAGTAGAACGTCTCTTGCTTGAGAACGCCGATGTGGTGGCGGTAACCGGACGCCCGATCCTGGATGGGGCCAACGGTCCGGGCCTTGAGGCAGACGACGCGCTGAAGCTGATCGCCGCCGACAGATGGGTGCCAAGCGAAAGAACGTTCGAGCCGACATATGGAACGTATGGATGCAACATGGCTTTTCGGATGGGGCCAATCCGCGAGAGAGGTTTGCTGTTCGATGAAAATCTGCCGCTCTACGGCTGGCAGGAAGATATCGACTTTTCAAGACAGCTCGCCGCAGCGGGCCGGATCGTCGATGCGAAGTCGCTGCACGGGGTTCATCTGGGCGCCAAGGGCGGACGTACCTCCGGCGTTCGGTTTGGTTACTCTCAAATTGCCAATCCCGTTTATCTGTACCGGAAGGGAACGATGTCGTTTTCGTTCGCCGCACCACTGCTCTGGCGAAATGTGCTGGCCAATCTGGCGAAGAGCTTCAGACCGGAGCCCTGGATCGACCGCCGGGGGCGCCTGAAGGGCAATTGTCTGGCGTTGCTTGACCTGCTCACGGGTCGAATCGCGCCGCAGCGGATTCTCGAATTGACCTGATGAAGCCGGAGTGCATGCTCCGGATTGGATATCGCGGGCATCTCGCGACAAACCAGCGAACGGCCAAATGACGATTGAATTTGTTGGTGCAATCACGCTCGTGGTCGGAATTATTGGCCTGTTCGTGCAGCCGAGCTTCATCGTTTATGCGTTCTTTGCATCGACGCTGCTGGGAGCTGCAGCCGCGTTCATTCTGACTTCTCTCGGGGGAGCCACGGTCCAGCCGGCGCATCTGCTTCTCGGCTTCCTGGCAGCAAAACTTCTGGCTGACCGCGAAGTCCGCGAAGGCGCGCTTCGAGCGGTAACCGTCGGCAGTCCCGGGTTCTGGCTGCTCGTAACCGTGGTGTATTCAACCATCGCAGCTTACGCGATGCCGCGGCTGTTTCAGGGCCAGACCCTGACGTTTTCGGTACGGGCGCAGGCGCAGAATTATCTCTCGCCGCTGGCGCCGACAACGTCAAATCTGACGCAGTCGCTTTACTTGATTGGAGATTGCGTCTGCTTCGTCGTCGTGGCCGGCTTTGGAAGCACCGAGGCGGGGCGAAGATGTCTTGGCCGTGCGGCGCTGATGTGTGTGATCCTGAGCCTGCTGTTTGCTGGGCTCGACCTGGTGACATACGCGACCGGCACGACCGAATTGCTGTCGTTCATTCGCAATTCGACATACTCGATCCTAAGTGACACCGAGTCGGCCGGTTTCAAGCGGATCGTGGGCTCGTTTGTCGAAGCGTCAAGTTTTGGATACTGGACATTGGGATACTTTGCGTTTGTTACCTCGCTCTGGCTTAACGGCGTCGCGGTGCGGCTGACGTTCTCCCTGAGTGTCCTGTCGTTCTTCGCCTTGCTGTTCTCGACGTCAACCACGGCATATGTCGGACTGCTGGGCTATCTCCTTGTCGAGTTCGCCATCATTGTTTTCAGTTTTTTGTTTTGGCGAGTCCGGCGCGAGATGTTTCTCTTCATGATCGCCGCGCCCTTTGTGCTGGCTGTGGTTATCATCGCGATTTGCCTCAACGACGCCACCTACGCCTATTTTTCAAACCTCATGGACACGTTTGTGTTCAAGAAGCTGTCGACCGATTCGGGCGTAGAGCGCTCGAGTTGGAACAGCCAGGCGATACGGAATTTCCTGGATACCTATGGATTTGGCGCCGGCAATGGCAGCGTGCGTGCATCCAGCTTTCCGATCGCGGCCATTGCCAGCCTGGGCTTCGTCGGTGCGGCGAGCTATGCGATGTTCCTGCTGTCGATCTGGTTCAGGGGCAGACAGATTGAACCGTCGGTCGCCTCGGCAACGCAGGTCGCTGCGCGATCGGCTTGCCTGGCCTGGCTGATTGCCGCGACGGCGTCTGCCGGCTTTATCGACCTTGGCTTGCCGTTTTTCGCTTTTGCCGCGCTGGGCTGCCTGGGGCCGCCGAGGAAACAACCCCTGTTGTCAAGCACCCGAGCCGTGGTGTCATACCAGTAGCTCTTCAGGAGATCGCGGACGTCTTAATTTGTTTGACCGAGCCTGCTCTGGTAGCTTGTAAAGTGACCGGAGTTCCGCCGCTGGGAGAGTGACCATTTTAGAGTCCGGACGATTGCCGTTCAAGACGTCTTCACGGATCTGCCTGTGGGTGACGGGCTGCGCAGTGCTGTTGATGGTGCCGGCCCTTTGCACTCCAAGTTCAGCGCAGTCAAGCAGGGATACGCTGCTTCTGCCCAGCGATCCGCGAGACGACAGGAACCCTTGGGGAATCGCGTCGGGGGCGGAATGGTTCTCCGACTATCCGCGCTTCAATCCGATGCTGAAACAGGCGGGCGTAGGCTGGCTCCGCGGCTTTCATGAGTGGCAAACCATTCAGCCTAAGCAAGGCGAGTGGAATTTTGCTCCTTCTGACAGGTTGTTGGAGAACGCACGTGCAAACGGAATACGCCTGACCGGCGTGTTTGCGTATCTTGCTCCCTGGGCTTCCGCGGACGGCGGTACGCGTAGATTTCCCATCAAGGATATCCGGTTCTGGCGGAACTATGTGACCGGCATGGTGGCGAGGTATCACGCGGATATAAAGTACTGGGAGGTCTGGAACGAATTCAATGGGAGTTTTGCCGAAGGCGGCTCGCCTGAAACCTACGCAGAACTCGTGCGCGAGGCTTCGATCGCCGCAAAAAAAGTCGATCCGACCGCGAAAATCGGAATGAGCGTGGCGAATTTCGATGTCCGGTTTCTTGATGCTGCGATCAAGGCCGGCGCAGCCAACCACTTTGATTACATTTGTGTACATCCTTACGAAGTGTTGGCCGGGCTGTTCGGGGGAGGGGAGCCGGCATTCCTGAACATGACCAAGACGCTGCGGAACATGCTCGCGATGAACAAGCAGCCCGCGGACATTCCGCTCTGGATCACGGAGATTGGTTCGCTCGCGCCGGTGAAGCGAGACGACGTGCTGGATCAGCTCCAGGCGGTTGCCCTTGCGAAGGCCTATCTGTTGTCGATCGCAGCAGGCTTCCAGCGCGTGTTCTGGTTCGAGGCCAGGGGGCCATCTTACGGAAACGACATGGATCACGGAATCATCCGATCCGACATGACAGTCCGTCCGGCCTATGACGCTCTGAAAGCATTGACAACCACCTTAGGGCCGGAGCCTGTCCCGGCCGGTTGGCTGGATCTGGGTGAGGGAAGCTTCGGCTTCGTTTTTGGCAGCGGCAGCAGGACTGTGCTGGCGGCGTGGGCAGCTGCAAAGCGTGAAGTCACGGTCGTATTCGATGGAGACGTGCGCCTTTCGAGTCTGAAAGGGGAGAAGAGCGGGCTGCCAGCCGGCGAACCCCTCAAGCTGACTGCCGCGCCGATCCTGGTCGAGGATCTGCCGATTGCATTGGTCGAAAAGGCGAGGGCCCAATCGGACAAGCCTTACCCCTGGACGGTCGATTATTCGCAAACGGCGCAGGTGAAGGCCGTTTTGGGCGAACGGAACGTTGAGCAGGGGATAAGACAGGTCAATCAGGATACCACGATCGCCGATCGAGAGTGGCGGCGAACTGATTTTTTGCGACCCGACAAAGAGGGACGCTACGTCTATTTCTGGGTCGACCCGCAATTTGCGGCTCTCGACGTGAAGAACCTCGAGATCACAGCGGTTGTAAAGCGGATTGCGCCCGACAAACTGGCCGGGCTCAGTATCGAATACGAATCGAGTCGAGGCTATGTCGGCTCTGATTATCGCAGCATCCCGGTGAGCGACTCTTGGCAGGAAGTATCCTGGAAAGTGCAGGATGCGAATTTCGTCGGAGCCTGGGGCTGGAGCTTCCGATTGAACGCGATCTCCTCACCGAATGAATTTTTGGTAAAGGAAGTTACGGTCAGAAAAGCCAGATAGGCGTCCTACTCGGCCGCGCATTGTGTAGAACAGGGCGCCGGTCGTTGATTGCAGATTTTCTGGCGTATTAGGGCTGCTTGCGGGCAATCGCCCACACCATCACCGGAAAATTGGGCTCGTTGGCGAGCGAACGATGAAACCCGTACCGGCGCCAACGGGACAGGTTGGCCTTGAGACATTTTCGATTTCCCCAGGATGCGGTTCTGATATCCCGGGGCTGAAACCCGCACTCCTGCAGCAAGAAGGACAAGCCCTGCTCAGTCCAGCGACTGCAATCGATGGGTACTTCATGAACGCGGACAAGGAATGGCGTCGCGATGACAAAATATCCACCCGGCCGCAGCATCGCGTATACGTTTTTTCCGGCTCGTACTGGCCAGGGCAAATGCTCAAACACCTGATCTGCAATAATGAGGTCGAACTGACGATCGAGCGTTTCGGCACAGATATCGAAATCGGGAAAATCAGTGGAGGTATAAGACTTGAACTCGAAAGTTCGCCGCCACTGCGGGCCTCCTGAGATCTCGAGCGCATCGAGGGATTCCGGATGAATGCTCTTGATGAACGCAAAGCATTCCCGGTACATGACCACGCGCACCCAGTCGGTGGTATCAAAGCCGATTCGACCAGCCAGACTCTTTATGTTTTGCCGGAAAGAATCGTCCTTTAGATACGGCTGAAGCAGCGGTTTCATAAGCATTGCAGGCGATCTCCGGCATAGCGAAAGAGTGCTTGGTAAATGAAACTCGGCGGCCCTGGTATTCGTGCTCCTGCCAGTGGCAACGTGGGGAGGGTATCGGTCGGTGACCTGACCGTCTACCTGATAGGCGGTTTTGTCCTTTCCGGGGCCGTGATCAATCGAAGAAGGTTAACTTGAATCCCGGGTGGCGCTTCAGGAAGCGGCCGAATGGCCGGCTGTGAAGTGTCCCGCGTTTAGGCTATCCGCGGATTAACGTTGTACGGCTGTTGGCTATTCCCTATCTGTGATGATCCTTAGCCAGGTTTCGAGTGCCGACTTAACAATCGGCGCGATACGTGAAAATGACGACACCGGAGCATGACACGGTTTCGGCAAGGGGTTTTGATGATAGCCTTTGGCGGTTTTAAACAGGTCAAGCGCCTCTTGTGCCTGGGAGCGCATTCTGACGATATCGAAATCGGCGCCGGCGCGACGGTGCTGCGCATCGTCCGGGAAAATCCCGACGTTGAGGTGAGCTGGTGCGTTCTTTCCGGAAATGAAACTCGCCAGGAGGAAGCGCGCCGCGGCGCGGATCAGTTGATCGGACCGCGTGCAGGCCGGTCGATCATCCTGAAAGACTTTTCGGACTCACGCTTTCCCGAACATCGCGCGAAGCTCAAGGAGTTCTTTGAAGAGCGTCTGAAGTCGATCGATCCCGACCTGATCCTCACACATGCACGTTTCGACGCGCATCAGGACCATCGAATGGTCAACGAGTTGACCTGGAATACCTTTCGCGCGCACCAGATCTGGGAGTATGAAATTCCGAAATGGGACGGAGATTTGACTCAGCCCAATCTGTTTGTGCCGCTCGATCCTGATGATGTTGCGGCAAAGATCGCGGTGCTGCGCGACGTGTTCTCGAGCCAGCGCAACAAGCACTGGTTCGACGAGGAAACCTTCCGGGGATTGATGCGGATCCGGGGGCTCGAAAGCAATACGCGATATGCGGAAGCGTTTTTCGCTCGAAAGTTCGTCGTCGCCTAGGCTTGCCGGTCGGGTTGTCCCCCGCCGACTGCCGTTTGGCGGCCACGTCATGTTCATGTCATCGATAACGACCGGTCAGCATCACGCGTGCCGGTGGCACCAGGTACTCTTGCGAGGTGTGGGTGAGTTTTCGACGGTTGTCCATCAACGGCAAGTTCCTGGGAGCCAACCCCACCGGCGTACACCGCGTGGCCGAACAGCTTGTTCGTCAACTCGGCGCTCGCGGCAACGAGCTCAGGGAGCTCTTTGGCGAGACCCCTGGCATAGTTGTGCCCCGAAATGTTCGACATGGCCCCGAGATTGCGTTTGGGATCGAACGAGGCGGCGTGTTCCGGGGGCAGCTTTGGGAGCAACTGGACCTTCCCAGGCTGGCGAGGAAGGATTTGCTTCTCAATCTCTGCAATCTTGGACCGATGGCGAGTACCGCCGCGATCACGATGATTCACGATGCGCAGGTGTTCATAACTCCGGAATCGTATAGTTGGGCGTTCGCAAACTGGTATCGCTGCGTTCTGCCGACGATCGGGCGCCGACATCTGAGAATACTGGCGGTATCGCAGTTCTCGGCTGATCAGCTCGTTCGGTACGGTGTCGCGCAAGCCGAGCAGATCTCGGTCATCTCAAACGGCGTCGACCATCTTCTCGGTCACAAGCCGCGTGCCGGGATCATTGATCGGCTGCAGCTGCGCCGCCGCGGGTTCGTGGTGGCGCTGGCGAACGTTCAGACGCACAAGAATATCGGTTTGCTGCTGAAAGCGTTCGCGGATCCCTCGCTCGCTTCGACTAAGCTTGTGCTGGTGGGGGCTGCGGGTCCGAAGCAGTTCGAAGCGTTGGGTCACGCGATCCCGAAGGGCGTCGTGTTCACAGGCCGGATCGATGACGGCGAGCTTCGGGCGCTGCTTGAAGCCGCTCTCTGCCTGGCGTTCCCGTCGACCACCGAAGGGTTCGGCCTGCCGCCGCTCGAGGGTATGACGGTCGGTTGCCCGGCCGTGCTGGCGCCGTGCGGCGCGTTACCGGAGGTCGGAGGCGAAGCAGCTATGTACGCCGCGGCCGATGACCCCAGGCAATGGGTGGAAGCGATTGGCAGACTCGCAAGCGACCGGGATCTCTGGGAGCGCTACTCTCTCGCAGGCCGGGAACGCTCCGGGTTGTTTTCCTGGGACCGGGCAGGGGAAAAGCTGGTTGAGGTGATACGGCAGGTCGTCGTTAGTGAACGGTCGGGCGGCGGCGGTCGCTATTGATCCAGGCGATTCCCGGCCGGGCCCTTCCGGCCAGGCGGGGTCGTGGCGGTGCCAAGCTATTGAAGACTGTTGATGTCGCGGATCACAGCGCCGACGTTGAGGGCGGGAGCGATCGCCGGGGGTGCTGGCGGCGATGCCGGCTTCGTCCACACCTGCCACTTGGCTTTTCCCGAGTTCACCATATCGTCGAGCATCATCTTTTCCTTGAACGTATCCATGCAGGCCCAGAAGCCGTCGTAGCGGTACGGCGCAAGCTGGTTTGCGGCGATCAGCCGCCTCATGGGCTCTTCAACCATCTCCTCGCCGGGCCTGATATAGTCAAAGACTTCCTGGCGCATGATCCAATAGCCGCCATTGATATAGAGCCCGAGTTGGTCCGCTGGCTTGATCCCGACCAGTTTGCCCGCGGCATCGTACTGCACGGCGTGAAAGCTTGAGCTCGGCTTGACCGCAACAAAGCTCATGGTCTTCTTCGATTTCTTGAGCGTGTCGATCATATCGTCGAGCGGCGCGTCGGTGAGGCAGTCTGCATAGCTGCACATGAAGTATTCGTCGGAAGCGACGTGCTCGCGCACCTTCACCAGCCTCTCGCCGATATTCGACTCGATGCCCGTATCGACGAAGGTGATGGTCCAGTCGTCGATGTCCGATGAGAGCAACTTGACCGTCCTGCCACCGTTCGTGATAACGAAGTCGTTGCTCATCGCCTCGCTGTAGTTGAGGAAAAAATCCTTGATGAACTCGGATTTGTAGCCGAGCGCCAGGATGAATTCCTTGTGCCCATAATGCGCGAAATATTTCATCGTGTGCCAGACGATCGGTCTCGAACCGACCGGCACCATGGGCTTTGGAGTATTCTCCGAGAATTCGCGCAGCCGCAGGCCCTTTCCACCGCAGAAAATGACGACTTTCATTTTTGAGTTTCCTCAAGCCAGGGGGCCATAGTTAACGCCACTGGGCAAGCTTGCACGATACCCGCACCGCGGCAATATTGAACAAGACGGGTATAGCTGCACAGCTGCGGCAAGACGCGGGTCATCGCGTTAAATGGTTAAAAAGAGAGCGAAATCCAGCGCTGCTTCGGTTTGATGCGAGGTCCCGCGGCCTTTCGGCAGTTGCCCGGGGCGCGCTAGAAACGGGATGACCCTGAGGAGCGCGCCGACGGAGCCACAGATGCTGCCCGGTCGGCTCTGCCGCGGACACCGCCATGGGAAGACTCTAGCTCCGGCCCGCTGCATCAGCCGACCACGCCGCAGCCGCGAGCATCAGCGTCTCACGCCATTTCCCTGTCTCCGTCTCCAGCGAAAATCGGCTGACGTTAACGAGGAGCTGATCCAGGCGTTTGCTGCGCTCTTCCCGGGTCAGGTCGGCGAGCAACTTCATTCCGGCGGCTATCTCGGTCTCTTCCAGCGGGTCGACGTAGATCGCGCCGTCGCCGGCGACCTCCTGCAGGGCGCCGTCACGAGAAAGCAGCGGGACCAGTCCGTGATGGACGGCCTCGGCGGCCGGTAGACCGAACCCCTCCAGCAAACTGGGCAAAACGAAACCCGTCGCGTTCTTGTACAGCCAGCGGAGTTGCGCGTCGTTGACATAGCCGGGCAAGACAACGCCTTGCGTTCGCTTGGCCGCCTCAACGACCTGGTCGGCGCCAGCTTCGTGGAGGCCGCCGCAAATGACGTAGGCATAACCGGCTTTCGCGAGGCCGGTCGCGTCGAATGCCCTTATGGCGCGAAGCTGGTTTTTTCGTTCGCCAACCGCGCCGACGGTGAGAAGGAAATTTTCCGGAATGCCGGCGAGCGGGCTTTCTTCGCGCCGCACCATGTCGATTCGGAGCGGAGGAGAAACCACTTGCATCAACGGGTAGTTGTCGCCGTATCGCGCGACGAAGGCTCGTCGCGACGCGGCGCTGACGAAGATCATGAAGGGCCGGGCATCTCGAATCTGATTGAAGGCCTTCCCATAAATATGGCTCACGCCGACATGGTAGAGGTGAGGGTGCGTGACAGGGCCCATGTCATGGCACACGACGATGTCGCATGACTTCAACCGATAGAAGAGCACTTCCCGTGGGTCCGTGAAGATCATCGGACGGCGATGTGGCGAGGGCGGCAAGAGGCGATTCAAGGGCCCGGTTCCCGACCTGAAGTCGATTTCCCAACGGGCCATCCTTCCAAGGAGTCGCGCAAGCAATCCTGACGGCGGCCGCTTCATCGGCACCCTCCAGTAGCGGATTGCGGCTATCAAATCTTCGGACGACTCGATCATCTCCTTGCCGAAGAAATACTTACCGGTGCGGTTGTTGAGCGCCAGCGTGAACTCGCAGTCAAAGGGCCGGTTGACGCTTCTCATTGTGCTCCTCATCACCAGGCATGCCGTCCAAGTGTAGGGCATGAATGGACCATGGTCGCGGGGCTTGCCGGATATCCAAGGGGTGGCAACGATTCACCGTTAGTGAGTATCATGGCAGACCGGGCTTTGCGGCGGGTTTGACCTCAACGAGGCAGGACGACCTAGCTGGGGTGACTCCCGCGAATCAGTCGCCAACCGCTCGCCAGCAGCTTTACAATGTGAAGCTCGATGCCGTCCGGGCGTCCGGTCGCGCGCCACAGCAAGAACATCGACGCGACATAGACGGCCGCTCCGACGCTTCCAACAATCGTCAGGTCAAGCACAAGTTGAAGAAGGCTCTGCGGGTCCGAAAATCTTGCCTGTAAAGGCAAGATGGCAACCGCCATGATCGCGACGCTGGCCATTGTACGCCACGGCCCGAGTAGCTGATCTCTCAGCCGCAGCCCGGTCATTTCCCGTACGACGAACATGGTGCACCCCGACATTGCCAATGCGGTTGCCAGCCTGACCGCTATCACGCCGGCGAGCCCGTAGTAGATCAGCGCAACGAGCATCAGCGGAAGCTTGATGAAGAGTTCGATCAGGCTCAGGCGCAGGAACACGTCCGTCTTGTTCAGGGTAGTCACCAGCGGAATGAGGGGCCCCGCAAAAAGCGGTGGGATCATCGCCAGGGAGAGCCCGCTCAATATCCACGCCGCCCCACCCCATTTCTCCCCAAGGATAAGGCGGATGATCGGTTCGGCATTCGCGCTGATCCACACCATGATGGGCAAACCGATCGCGACGATGCCGAGTGCGCTCGTGTGATAGGCGGTTTTCAATCTTCCGAGGTCTTCCCGGACCGAAGAGAATGCCACCGCGAGGGGGCTGGTGATCTGGCCGACCAGCACTTGCAGCGGAAGGGCCGAAAGATTAGCAGCCATCGAAAATCGTCCAAGTTCAAGCCGATCGACAAAGCGTCCGAGCATGAGCTGGTCCATTTGCCAGACCACGGCGGCGACGGCCTGTGATGCCGTCGTCCAACGAAGGTATTTTGAGAAAGCCCTCCACTCCCTGAGCGAGATGGTGGGCAGGTAGGGCGCAAAGCAGTACGACGCGACGAGCATTGTTACCGGAGAGGCGATTGTGCCGACCACGATTGACCAATAGCTCCCGGTCAGCCCCGCAACGGTGACGGACAATGCGAAGGCCGCCAACTTGCCCGCGAACTCGGTTGTAAGGCTTGGCAGAAAGTTGAAGTTCAGTACATATTCGACCGTGCGCGGGCTCAGAAGACCGCGAGAGACTGGCGCGATGCTGAGTGCGCACACGAGCCAGATCAATCTGTGATCATCATAGATGTACGCGAGAGGCCAGGCGAGAGCCAGCAAGATCGCCGCCAGCGCGAGGCCTCTTATGAGTTGGAGCGTGAAGGCGCTGTCGTAATGGCGTTTAGTCCGCGCCGGCAACGCGACAAGCGCCAGGCTGAGCGGCAGCTCCATGATTGCTTCGACGATTTGAACGACCGCCATCGCGATGGCGACGATCCCAAAATCCGCAGGTGAGAGCAGGCGGCCGAGAACGACCAGCGTGGCCAGGTCGAGACCGCGGGCGATCAGCCGCGACGTAATCAGAATGGCGGCGCTGGCGGTGGTGCGGCTACTGAGTTTGTCCGTTTGTGAGCTTGAGGATCGCATCGCTCGTCCGAGGGTCGAAGAAAGGGCGTTGTTGGTTCCCACGGTTTGTCTACGTCACTTTCTTCACCAGAGCCACCTCACATTGCGCTCAGTTGCGGCGCCGGCTTTTCTCCGAGACATCCAGCGTGCTCGCCATTCGAAGGTCGCAGAGGGCCGCGCCAGCGGGACATCACATCAAGTGCCCTGCTGGCCTGAGGTTGCTGTCTTTACCGGTGAACGGAGCAGCGTTGGCGACAGACTCGCGGCATATCTGACGAGGTCCCAACCTTCGCGGAGATTACCGGCCTGGAGCGCGCGTGCGCCCCAACCGAGCGCACGAAGCGCAATGCTCCGGTTAACTGTTCTTCGCAGCAGCTGGGCATCATGAAGCAACCTGCCTTGGTCATCAAGAAAGCTGTCGAAAGCCGCCTTGCGATACACCAGATCTGACTTTCGCCCGGTCAGATGCTGATCGGACTGATTCAGCCCGTGAAGCCGACGAATACCCTGCACGGCGCTGGTCTCCGCGACGTCGCCAAAACAGGCCAGCCGCAGCATCATCTCGACGTCTTCGGTATAGGTGAGTTCAGGTTTGTAGTGCTTTGCTTGCTTTTGCACGGAAGTTCGCACCACCATGGTGCCCAGTGCCAGGAAGCTTGCAGGCTTACGGCACCGTTCCCAGATGAAGTCATGGCCGCGCGAAACCTTCCAATGCGACTGGGCTGTCGAATCGATGGTGGGAACAGGCTCGCCCTGCCGATGCTCGAGTTCCTGTCCCAGGATCAGAGCGACGTTCGGGTTTTGATCCATGAAGCTGATGGCACGCGCAATCGAGCCCGGCGCCGACAGATCATCAGCGCAGATGATCATGAAGTAGGACGATGACGCCCAATCAATACCTTCATTGAAGCTGGCCATCAAACCAAGGTTGGTTTGGCGCGCCCTGACCTCAATCCTGGGGTCTTCGGCAGCGAGTTGACGTGCAATTTCGACGCTGTTGTCAGTGGATGCGTTGTCCAGAATGAGAATACGCAACCGGTCGATGCCTTGATCACGAATACTGTTAACGCAATCGCGCAGGTAGCGGCCGTACTGGTACGATGGGACAAGAATATCGATACCGGGCACCTGACTGCTCCTGTATTGGCGTTCAATCGTGGCAAGGCGGCCGCACCGCCTAGGTGAGCTAACGCGCAAATGACCCGGGGAATGCGGTTAGGCATCACGCGCTTTCGCACTTGCATATCACAATATTACAATGTTTTCTGAATATTAGACGCCACGCTGCTCATAGAGCCGCACACTGATCTCTCCAGAGTTAAGGGGTATGACGGATGCCATCGCGACCCCTGAGGATCGGAATCTTCGGCAATTTCGGTATCGGCAATTTTGGCAACGAGGCCACGCTCGAGGCCATGCTCGATGCCCTAAAGCGAAGTGGATCCGAACTCGAGCTGACCTGCATATGTACGGACCCGAAACGGGTGCGGGATGAGCACGGGGTGGCGGCAACTCCTTTGAATCAGCAGGGCTCCTCCCTCTTGAGGAAAGTGACCAATATCTCGTACGCGATTCGGACGATGACGAGGCTCGACGTGCTGATCATTCCGGGCACGGGTATCCTTAACGATTACTGCTCCCCGCCGTTAGGGATGCCCTACACGCTGTTCCGGTGGTGTTTCGCAGCGAAGATGGTGGGCGCACAAATTGCATTTGTCAGCATCGGTGCTGGTCCCTTGCATCACCCTCTGACCCGCTGGTTCGTCAAACGCTCTGCATCCATGGCGGGCTACCGCTCATACAGGAACCAGTTCTCAAAAAGGTATCTCGCCGGAATGGGGCTGAACACCGCGGCCGACCCTGTCTATCCAGACTTGGCGTTTGCTTTGCCCTTACCGGCACCAGCGGACTCTCAAGCTGCGCAGTCCGGGCCTCTCAGGGTTTGTATTGGCGCGATGCATTACCAGGGTTGGCGCGGTCATCTCGAAACCGACGCTACGATTTATGAGACGTACCTCGGGAAGCTGAAGGAGTTCGCGTTTTGGTTGTTGGACCGGAACCATTCTGTTCGGCTGATCATGGGCGACGAGCGCGACGAGAAAGCTGTCACCGATCTTCAACGCATGCTGCTTGCTGAACGTCCGTCGCTGTCCGAAGGCCAGCTGATCGCAGAGCCATCGCGCTCACGCGAAGACGTCATGCGTCAAATGAACGATGGCGACGTGGTAATCGCGACTCGCTTTCACAGCGCCGTCTTTGCGTTGATGCTGGGCAAGTTGACGATCTCCACCGGTTACTCTGAATACCATTCTGAATTGATGGACGTGATGGGGCTGGGGGCATTTAGCCAGCATACCGAAGACTTAAGCGTCGAAACACTCATCAGTCAGTTCAAGGAACTGACGTCGAACAGGTGCCGCTACGAGGCGTTGATACAGGAGAACGTGCACGTCGCAAGAGCGTCACTCGGTGACCAGGAAAAGCAAATGGCGTCTGGCTTCTTCAAGCATTGCGCGGATAAGCCATAGCAGTTCGTTTTGCAGATGCGAGAGCCCGCGAACGAACTCCGGAGCGTAAGCGGCCTGTATCGAGCCGGTGCGCCGGCGACTCCGGCTAGGCGGAGGATTTTCTGAACACGAATAGCTCGGTTTGGCCAGGCGGCATCGGTGACAGAAACGAGCCGACGAGCCTGTACTGCCGCGCGCTGAAGAAGCCTTCGATTGCTTCAGACGGCATGGCCGCCGGATAGGAGGAATGGCTCGGTATGCCGCGACCCGCCCAGGCTTCAATCGTGGCAGGAGGCAGGCATCTTTCAGTCATGGCGTCGAAGACAAGGTAGCCACCTGGCTTGAGTACCCGGTCCATTTCGCACCAGTAACCGGCGGTCGTCACGAACGTGACGGTGGAAAACACCTTGTGCGCTTGAACCAAATCGATCGAAGAGGCGGGCGTTGCTCGCAAATGAGTGCCGTCGGTGGGTTGGGACAGCACAGGGAAGGTCCTGATCAGGTATGCTGCCCAGTCCGCGGCGGTTTCGTATATTTCGTAACGTTCGGGCGAGCACTCACGCAGCGTCCGTTCGAGATAGCGGCCAGATCCCGGGCCTATTTCGAGAATCGTGTGCAGGGGTTGCTCGAATACCCCAAGTCGCTTCATTTCGTCGATGACGGCCTGGGTTGCGCCAGCGATGCCCTGGCGGGCATCAATGTACTCGCCCAGCGGGAGTCCGGAGTTTTTGGCCTCGATAATCGTTTGTTCGAAGGGAATGAACGAACTGACGTCTCCCCAATCGTGGCTACTACGTGAGAGCTTTAGACCGATTGGAGAGAGTACAAGATTGGCAGTTTCGGCCATCTTTTTCGAGATGCTGGTCAGGGAGGGCATGAAAAAATCTTTCAAGAAAAAACCGGAAGCGCCACGATCGTAGAAGTGGCCTGTTCATGCTTGGACCCGCTACAGGCGGGCGACAGGGCTGGCACTTCACGGAGACGATCGAGGGGAGTTTGCGTCCTGCTCAAGGCGCATCGACGTGAAGGACTGTTGACCAGAACGGAGAATAGAAGAGAACTTGAGACCGCGATGCGGAGCTTATACGGGCAGCACGTCGCCGGCAATCGGCTCGAAATTCGGCGGCGCCAACCAAGTTTGTCTTTAGTGGTCTAGGACAGGGTGGTGTAGGGTTCAGTCAATCGTGCTTGTTAAAGGCAACACATGGCTGGGTCTGGCGAGGCGATGTCATGCCACTCGACACCATAGGCCGGCGATCATTCTTGGCGGGTTGCGGAGCGGTAGGGGTCGACCTAGCGCGGTGTTTTCTACCGCGGGCGCTGTCCGGAGTTGTTGCTCAGGCGGCTCAGGGCGAATCGCCGCTGCCACTGCGGTTTCCAGTTGCGCTGAATTCCCAACGCACAGCGTTCATCGACCAGGACGGCAAGCCCTGCTTTGCCTGCGGTGACGCGCCGCAACATCTGATCCAGCAGCTCTCCGGGTCGGACGTCGAGGCGTATTTGCTCGACCGGGCGGCGCGCGGCATCAATGTTCTCTGGATGATCGCCGCCGACAAGACCTACCAGAGCAACCCGCCGAACAATTTCGCCGGCGATGCTCCCTTCAGCGGCGCCGATTTCACGAACTTCAATGAGCCCTACTGGGCTCATGTCGACTACGTAATGCAGCGGTGCCTGGCTTACGGCATGACCGTGCTGCTGATGCCGATGTTCGTGGGCCTGAAGGGTACGGAAGGTTACCAGGCCAGCGTGAGGGATAGCAGCGATGCGGTAATTGAGGGGTATGGGACGTTTCTCGCCAATCGCTACAAGCGTTTTCCGAACCTGATCTGGCTGCTCGGCGGAGATGCCGATCCCAACAATGCCCTTGTCTATGGCAAGCTCGACAAGCTGGCGATGGCCATCAAGGCCGCTGATCCCCTGCATCTGATGACACTCGAAGCCAACTACGTTCTGGAAACCGGGGCCGCAACGCCGAACGGCGGCTACTCGAGCGTCGATGCGCATCGAATCGCCTATGGCTCCGTCAGACCGTGGCTTGATATCAATTGGGTCTACGAGCCACTAAAGAGCGTGGTGTCAGGCGCGCAGCGTTGTTATTCGCAAGGCTTGCCTTGTCTGATGGGCGAGGACTGGTACGAACTTGAGCATTCGACCACCGCCGCGCAGTTGCGCGCCGAGGGTTATGGCGCTGTCCTCGGCGGCTGCACGCTGGGACGCCTGTTCGGCAACGGCGCGATCTGGCCGTTCAATTCGGCGAATGGTCGCAACGGAGTCAATGCTGGACCGCCGACCTGGCAGAGCCAGCTGAACTCCGCCGGCTCGGTCGGCCAGCAACTGCTCGGCAAGCTGTTTCGATCGCGAAGCTTTCACCTGCTGGTGCCGGACGTATCGAACGAGGTAATGACGGCTGGCGCCGCTGGCGGGTCCATCTGCGCGCGTGCCAGCGACGGTCGAACGATTATCGTCTATCTGCCAGCGGGCCAGACGTTCTGGGACAAGCTGGCTTTGCGTCGCCGGACGGTCACGATCGACATGAGCAAGATCACCGATGCCAGCCATCTTGCCAATTGCAACTGGTATGATCCCGGCACGGGAGCGGTAGCGGCAGCGGGAAATTTCCCCAATTCCGGAATACGAAGTTTCACGTCGCCTGGCTCCGGCGACTGGGTGCTGATTATCGATTCCGCCGAGGCCAAATTCCGGACGCCGGCTACGTGAACAGATCCAAGGGGCTAGGAGAGCCTCGGCATGTTCGTGCCCGCGGCCGCCACGCGGCTTCTCAATTGAATTTCCGGAATACCGGCTTTACCGGGCGCCCGATCAGGTAGCGCTCGACACCGTCCTCCAGCGCCCGGTGATAAACCTGAAGCGCCTCTCCGATCGCCTCAATCGTGCGATCAATATCGGCGTCGCTGTGAGAGAAGCTCACCACCAGGGATGGCATGATCAAGCCGCGTCGAATCGTCTCCTGGAGGAAAAGCGCCCTGAAAGCCTGCGACGGAACCTTGGACTGGTCGCGCGTGGCGTAGACCAGGTTTGAGGGTCGGCCCAGCACTTCAAAGTTTCCTTTGAGGCCAAGCGAGTCGATGGCTTGATTGACGCCGGTCCGCAACCGCTCTCCCTGGCGGTGAAGAAAATCTATGACGCCGTCGCGGCGGTAGATATGCATCGTTTCAATCGCGGCCGCGAGCGAGTGGGTCTCGGCGCCGTGGGTTGTCGAAAGCAGGAAGACGCGCTCCCGGTCATGCTGCAAACCGCCGAGTTCCATAAGCTCCTTGCGGCCCGCCAACGCGGCCACCGAGAATCCGTTGCCCATGCCTTTGCCGAAGGTCGAAAGGTCCGGCGAGATTCCATATACCTTCCTGGCGCCGGCGTTATGCCATCGGAAGCCGGTAATCATTTCATCGAGAATGAATACCGCTCCCTCGCGGCGACACAGCTCTTGAACCGACTGGAGAAAGCCGGGTTCCGGATCCACGGCCGTCGCCGCTTCGAGAATGACACAGGCAATCCCGCCGGGTTTTTGTTCAAACAACGACCGAAGGCTATCAATGTTGTTGAAACGAAACTGGACGGTCAGGTCCTGGATGGCTTTCGGAATGCCCGCCGACATCGGGGTATCTCCGATGAACCAGTCGTCGACAGAAAAGAACGGCTGATCGCCGCATCTGGCAATCAGGTCGCGCCCGGTATATGCCCGCGCGAGCCTTACCGCCGCGGTGGTCGCGTCCGATCCGTTCTTGCCGAACTTCACCATGTCGTAGCCTTCGATCAGGCTCAGGAACTGTTCGGCGCAGTCCAGTTCGATGGCGGCCGGACGCGTGTAGTTTTCGCCGAGCAGCATCTGGCGATGAGCCGCTTCGACGACAGGTGCGTAAGCATGTCCCAGCGTCACCGCGCGCAAACCCATCCCGTATTCGATGAACTTGTTTCCATCGACGTCCCAGACGTGACATCCCAGGCCTCGCTTCAGAAATCCGGGCGCCAGCACCGGATACTGATCATCGCCCTTGGCGTAGGTATGGGCTCCGCCCGGGATAAGGGCGTGAGCGCGCGCCTGCATTCTTGCCGAGGTTTCGAACGTCTGCGCAAAGGGAGGCTTGGTTGGCGAATTCAAGGAAATCCCTCTCGGAAAATTTCAGTTCGCTCTACTCTGTAGCAAGGCCCGCATCGTGCGACCTCACCAGGAAGACCTGATGACCGCGCGGCGGCTCTTCACTCTATCCCTTCCTTTACGTCCAAAAGCCTGTACTTACAACGAGTAGCAGGCACTCCGTGGCGCCCATAGCCGTTAACCTGAATCGCACAAAGGGTGGGTTTCGGTCCGGAAATGTCGTAAGAAATTGCTGCGCATTTGTGATCGCGGCTGTTAGAGGCAATCTCTTGAAAGTTCTCATTACCGGCAACATGGGTTACGTTGGGCCCGCGGTCGCAAAATATCTGCGGTCCCGCCGTCCGAATGCGACGCTTCACGGCTACGACAATGCCTATTTCGCGCATTGCCTAACCGGCTCCACGGTCGTTCCGGAGCGATTTCTCGACGAACAATTTTACGGTGACGTGCGCAACGTCTCGCTCGATCTGACCGGATATGACGCCGTCGTCCAACTGGCTGCGATTTCCAATGATCCAATGGGAAACAAATTCCAGGCGGTAACCCACGATATCAACCAGAAGACGACGGTTTCGATCGCGCGGGCGGCGGCAGCCGCGGGCGTCAAGCATTTCGTGTTCGCATCGAGTTGCAGCGTCTATGGAATTGCCGACGGTCCGCCTCGCAAGGAAACCGACCCGCTGAATCCGATCACAGCCTACGCGAAATCAAAGATTGGCGCGGAGCAGGAACTTGTTGCCATCGATAGCGATATGGTCGTGACCTGTCTTCGCTTTGCCACGGCTTGCGGGATGTCGGATCGGCTTCGGCTTGATCTCGTTCTGAACGATTTCGTGGCTTGCGCGATCAGCCGAGGCTTGATCAGCGTTCTCTCCGACGGCTCGCCGTGGCGTCCGTTGATCGACGTTGCCGACATGGCCCGCGCCATTGACTGGGCGATCGACCGACCAGCCGGAACGGGGGGGCGATATCTCTCGGTCAATGCGGGATCGGATGACCGTAATTTTCAGGTCAAGGATCTGGCCAATTCGGTAGCAAAGGCGCTACCGGGCACCAAGGTATCGATCAATACTTCAGCGCCAGTCGACAGCCGCTCCTACAAGGTCGATTTCTCGCTATTCCGATCACTCGCGCCCAACCACCAGCCGACCATGAGCCTTGATCAGTCGATTCAGAATCTGGTCGCCGGCCTCAAGAAAATGAAGTTCCAGGATAGCGAATTCCGGTCGTCGGACCTGATGCGCCTGAAGGTGTTGCAGGATCACATTGACTGCGGTCGCCTCAATGAAAACCTGGAATGGAAAGAAATCTGACGACAGTGTCGAAATTGGAAATACCAATGAGTATCAGCACGCCTGCGGCTCCCGGCATTGCGCCGAAATGCCGCCACTGTGGGCACCAACTTTCCCTTAAGCTGATCAGCCTCGGCCTGTCGCCGGTCGCCAACGACTACGTTGAGCCGGCCGCCTACATGAAGGCGGAGCCATTCTATCCTCTGGAGGCATTCGTCTGTGGCGAGTGCCGTTTGGTGCAAACCCGCGATCTGCTGGCAGCGTCAGACATCTTCCGTGCTGACTATGCCTATTTTTCATCGCACTCGTCGTCATGGCTGGACCACGCCAGGACCTATGTCGACGATATGTCCGAGCGTTTCCAGCTGGGCGCCAACTCGCGTCATGTCGAGATCGCATCCAATGACGGCTATCTGCTGCAGTACTCGATCGCCAAAGGCATCAACTGTCTCGGGATCGAGCCGTGCGAGAGCGTGGCGATTGCGGCGCGCAGGAAGAATATTGAAACACGCATTGAGTTTTTTGGTCGAGCGTATGCTGAAATCTTGCGCGGCGAGGGCTGGGTCGCGGACCTGATCACTGCAAATAACGTGCTGGCGCATGTGCCCGACATCAACGATTTCGTCGCGGGCGCCAGAGTATTGCTCGCGCCCAATGGCGTGGCCACGTTCGAGGTGCAGCACTTGCTGACGCTCATGCAACGGCACCAGTTCGACACGATCTACCACGAGCATTTCTCTTATCTGTCGCTGATTGCCGGACAGCGCATCTTCGCCAAGGCCGGTCTTCGTGTGTTCGACGTTGAATTGCCCGAAACGCACGGCGGATCCATCAGGTTCTTCGTGTGCCATGCGAATGCCTCGCATCTCGAGAGCCCCCGGGTGGTGGAGGTACTGGCGAAGGAACGCGACTACGGCTTGGATAGGGATGACGTCTATATTGCCTGGAGCGAATCGGTAAAGGAGACGAAGCGCAATCTCCTGGACCTGCTGATCTCGCTCAAGCGTCAGTCGAAAACCATCGTTGGATATGGTGCGCCCGCAAAGGCTGTAACGCTGCTGAACTACTGCGGCGTCGGCGTCGATTTCGTCGATTTCACCGTGGATCGCGCGCCTTCAAAGCAGGGTCGCTATCTCCCGGGCGTTCGGATTCCGATCCTGCCGCCCGAAGCGATCTTCGAAGCCAAGCCCGATTACGTCCTTATTCTGCCCTGGAATCTCAAGCAGGAGATCAAGGCGCAGATGGAGGGAATTCGAGCCTGGGGAGGGCGCTTCATCGTGCCGGTTCCGAAGGCTACCATTGAAGGCTGACCGCGGATGGAAGCTAGCTTCCTGCTGAGCTTGAACACGCCGAATTAGACTGTACCGACGAGGTTGGATCCGTGAAATTCATTGCGCTGGGCGAGTCAGATGCGCGTTTGATCGAACTGGCGCCCCGTGCAGACGTGCGAGGTAGCTTCACGCGCACCTGGTGCGCGGAAAGCTTTGCGGCGCAGGGAATCGATTTTCGTCCAGTTCAGGGCAACAGCTCGCTGACGCGAGTTCGCGGAAGCGTTCGCGGAATGCATTTCCAGAGGGCTCCGAAGGCCGATGCAAAAATCGTTCGCTGCACCGCTGGGCGCATTCACGACGTCATCGTGGACGTGCGGTCGACCTCACCGACCCGGGGCCAGATTTTCGCCAATGAACTGGCCCCGTCCTCCGCAACGATGGTCTACATCCCGGCCGGTTTCGCGCATGGGTTTCAAACATTGGAGGACGACTCGGTCGTCGAGTACCTGATGGGAGTGGAGTACGTCGAAGAATTATCGGATGGATTTCGGCACGATGATCCCTTGTCCGGTATCAGATGGCCGGAGCCGGTAACGGTGTTGTCGCCCAAGGATGCCGGGTGGCCACTGCTCTCGCATCGCAAGCTGTGGTGAGGCTCTGGAACTAGGATGCTGGACAGGTCGCAACCATCGCTGTCGGGTCGGAAGCCCGCGATAGACCTCCATGGTCTGGTCACGGAATTGTTTCCGATCAATCGGAGTCTGACCGGCGCCGGTGTTCGCAAGACGCTTGAAATCGTCGGGCGTCACATCGATCTCGCGGTTCGGGAAGTCGAAACCGGCACCGCGGTGCTCGACTGGCACGTGCCGATGGAATGGAACATTCGCGGCGGCACGATCTCGACGATGTCGGGTCGTCGTCTGGTCGACTTTGGTGAAAACAATCTTCATGTGGTGGGCTACAGCAAGCCGGTGGAGGGCGTCGTGAGTCGCGCCGAACTGGCGGCGCATGTCCATACATTGCCCGATCAGCCCGACCTCGTTCCCTATCGCACCGGATACTATGCCGACGACTGGGGCTTCTGCCTTGCCCATCGCCTCTGGCAAACGATGACGGACGAGAACTATCGCGTCGAGATCGACAGCGACATTTCGCCGGGTTCGCTCACCTATGGGGAGCTGTTTCTTCCCGGTCAGACCAACCGGGAGATGCTGATCACCTGTCACATCTGTCATCCCAGTCTCGCCAACGACAATCTCTCTGGAATCGCGGTCATGACCGCGCTTGCCATGCGGCAGGCCCGAGGAAGGCGACGGTTGAGCTATCGCTTCCTGTTCCTCCCGGCCACCATCGGCGCCATTGCGTGGCTGGATCGAAACGAATCGCGGCTCGCCGGGATCGAGCACGGCCTGGTGCTGACCTGCCTGGGAGACCCCGGCGGATTTCACTACAAGAACAGCCGCAGTGGCGCAGTCATCGATCGCGCCGTAGCGCACGTCCTGCAACATTCCGGGCATCCCTACCAAGTCCTGCCATTCAACCCCTACGGCTACGACGAGCGGCAGTTCTGTTCCCCGGGGTTCGATCTGCCGGTCGGCTGCCTGATGCGCAGCGTGCACGGGACTTTTCCCGAATACCACACCTCGGCCGACAATCTGGATTTCGTGAAGCCAGAAGCGTTGGAACAGTCCTACGCCGTCATCGAGGCGGTTCTGGATCTGCTTGATCGTAACCGCACCTATGAACGCGTGGATGGACGAGGCGAACCACAGCTCGGAAGGCGCGGACTTTACCGGGCAATTGCGGGCCAGCGCAACGCCGGCGGCGCCGGTCAGATGGACCTGCTATGGCTTCTTAACCTTGCAGATGGGAAGCACAGTCTCCTGGATATGGCGATCCGTGCCGATGTCCCGTTCGCGCGGCTCGAAGCTGCGTCGCGGCTCGCACTGGAAGCCGCGCTCATTCGTGAAGTGCATTGATGGTTTATTGCTTGCGCTGAAGAAGTGATTGGGCGGTGCCGTAGCGTCACCGAGTCAGGAATCATAATGGGTAAGGGCGTTCTGGTATCGAGGCCGCAGGGCAGGGATCGTTCCGGAACAAGCGAGCTTGAGCCCGCTGTGGGCAGGATCCAAAGCCTGCAGCAACTGCGGGTGTTCGCCGCGTCGATCATCGTCCTCTATCATACCGAGCTGCAGATCACGCGGCTGACGGACGGCGCACACGAGCACTCGCTCGGCTTCGGTGCGGCTGGCACCGACTTGTTCTTTGCTATCGGTGGTTTCATTCTTGTCTACACATGTCACGATCGGCAGGTCACCTTCGGAGCATTCCTGTACCGCCGCTTTGTCCGCATTGCGCCTCTCTACTGGCTGTTCACGCTCCTGATGCTGATCGTGTTGCTGGTCGCGCCGCACTACCTGGTAACGGCGAAGGCCGAGTTCTGGCACGTTGTGTTCTCGTTCGCCTTCATTCCCTATCCCCACCCTGTTCTTGGCGTCGATGTGCCATTCTTGTTTTCAGGGTGGGTACTCAATCATTTCGCGTTCGTCTATCTGCTGTTTGGCTCGTTGTTGTTCATGTCGACCGGCCGGCGGATCGTTGGCGTAGCCGCGGCCCTGAGCATCTTGGTCGTATTGAAGGTATTGTTTGGTGACAGAAGTCACCTGCTCAATTTCTACGGCTCCACCGTGGTGCTGGATTTCGTGCTCGGAATGGTCGTCGCGTGGCTGTTCCTCACACGATACGAGTCGCCTTGGATCATCGTGGCAGTGTTGCTCGTCGGTGCATCGATGTTTGCGATGGGTGTGTTGCGCGGCGTGTCAGAAGGCAGTGAGCGGGCGCTTTACTGGGGGGGTGCCGACGCGGCTTTCCTTTTCGCGTGCGTGTCCGTCGAGAAGCGGTGGGGATGGCCGAAAGTCCGCTTCCTTAGCAGACTTGGGGATGCATCCTATTCGGTGTTTGTTTCCCATCTATTCGCCCTCGCGCTGGTGGCGAGCCTGCTTCGGGCGTTGCGGGCGTTTCCCATGCTTGGGGTTTCGGGCGCGCGGGTCGTGTTCCTTGCGGCAGCTTGGACCGTGGGCTTGGTGGTCTACGTGGCGATCGAACGGCCCTTGATGCGCTACCTGGGCCGGTGGCGGGGACCGCGCGCGACGGAACTGATTGTGACGAAAGAAGCGTGATCACGGATAGGTCGGCAGAAACAGGCGTCGATGAGCTGGAGCATCGAGCCTGATATGGGGGAAGCCAGGCATGCTGGCAGGTCTGGTATGAAACCCCGCTTTCGGTTCCGCACTCATCATGGGAGACGTCACTGTTGCTGTGGAGGCCAACGCTTCGGAACTGGAACCTGGCTGGACGTATCGCAAGCATTAACACCAACGATAGCACCAAAAGTGTTCCGCTAGTGAGATACGGAAGATTTGATCGTTGCAGCCAAATTCAGGGGATACGTTTCAACCAAAGGGTCGGCGGCAAATCCGCTGCGGCCGGCGGCGATGGCGACTTGCGTGCGGTTGGATACGCCCAGCTTGCGCATAATTTCGCGGACATGAACCTTCACGGTCATTTCGGTCATTCCGAGCTTGCGACCGATCACCTTGTTGGGATCGCCCTGACACAAGCACGCGAGAACGGCATGCTGGCGCTCGGTGAATTCCGGTGCTTGTCGAGCGCCGCCAGAACCGTTGCCGCGCCGGACGCCCGTTGATTTTTCTTCGAGCAGGAATCCCTGCTGACCGTAGAGGCCATCGCCGGGTCCGAGGGGAGGCGCCTGATGTTGCTGGTCCAGATCCGGAGGAACGTGCAGTTGGAGAAAGTCGTTCTGCCGGCATTCAACTGACTGCGCGTCGCCGTTCCCGTGACCGGCCATGATGACGGCGGGTGGAAAATAAGTGCCGCCATGCAGGACGAATGAAAGGGCCTGCAATGCCAGATCCGGTGACATCGAATTGCTGAAGTAGCCCTTGGCCCCGGAACGGATCGCGGCGACGATGGTGGCTGGATTCTCGTCGTCGGAGACGATTGCCAGCGTCGCCTCCCGGCGAAGAATATTCAACAATCGGATTTCGGTGAAGAGATCGTGCGCCTGGGGGGCGCCAACACAGTAGACGAGCATGTCGCATTGGGCGCGTTCGACGAGTCTGGAATGTGCTTCGTCGGGATCAAGCGACAGCAACTCGACATTCTCGTTCCTGGCCCACGCACCCAGGAAGCTTTCGACGCGAGCCCGTCGAAAAGCCAGCGCGTCAACAATATAAACCATTTTCCGGGATGGGACCAACATTACGCGCCCCTTGAAAATTCTTGCACTGCGATCGAATTTTGCACCGCAATCAGCAGCATCCTTTCGAAATGATCGCGGTCGCTATGAAATAAATCACACAGTATCCTAATTGTGGGCGATCTTACTCTCATCAGGTCGGGATGCCAAGAAGGCCGAACTACGACGAGATGTCGTCGAAACTGTGGAAACCTGCGGATCGAGGGCGGGCGGGTGTTCTGCACCCTGATGGTGGTTCGTCCCGACGCCGCCCAAGGCGTGGCAACGTCTTGGCCAGGCCTGCGAAGGGCTGGGTCAGCATGAGGAAGCGTTGCACCAGCATCTTGAGTTCATGCCGCTGCAGCCCGGTTTGGCTGGAGGGTACGTCGCAGTCGCCAGATGCCTGGTCAAGCTCGGCCGGATGAAGGAAATCAACGCGGCGCTGCAGGCTGCGATCGAGCCGACGAGCGGACCATCTGTCGTGGGTCGGGCCAATGGGCGGGGCGGACCCGACCAGCGGACTGGCCGGGTGCATGCGGCTCCGTTGTAAGGACCTTGCCGCGGTTGAAAGCGATGACGCTTTACGACAATGGCAGTCCGATCCGGCCGACGGCGGGCAGCTTCAACGCAGGCCGGCGGATGTCCAGTCCGAGTACGCCACCAAAGAGGTTGAATTCGATCCCCTCGATCCATCCGACCGTGAGCCCGAGATAGCCGCCGAGATTGGCAAACACGCCGGTGCGGGACGGCGTGAGGCCGAACCATTCGCCATGGTAGGGGTAGTCCTTGCCGATGGCGGTTGGCGGCAGGACCGCGTTTAATTCCGGAACGGCGTCCAGAATGGCCTGGATGAAGGTATTGGAATTCGGACCTGGCCAGGGGTTGTAGTCGCCATAGGCCCGGAACCGGTAGCTCTCGACGACCGATCGGATTTTGGGAATGAGAAGCTCAGCGTCTCGGCCATCAACGCGCACGACCGTATCCGGAACAGCGCCGAACCATCGCGCGTCGGCGAGAAAGCCATCGATCCGGATCGGCTCCCCCCATGCGGTATAGTCGTAGCGGGTATAGCGGTCGGCCCCACGCTCCTTGACGACAATCCAGGTATGCACCGCGAATATTCCGCGCCAGCGCACGGTGCGCGCAGCAAACACCCTGATCAGGGCCCCCTGGCGCTCCGAGGCAGCGGGAAGCAGCCCCGCACTGGAGCGATCTGCGGTTTGCCAGTTTCCCCGCCGGTCGCCCAGCAGGTAATTCACTGCGGAGACGGCCACCGGAACCAGCATGAGCAGGAGAAAAATGACGAAGTATCTCTTCACGATGGGGTCAACTGGCGCGCCTTCTGCGATCGAGTCTATCTAACCCTCGACACCGAGTTTTCCAGTCGGCTCCGATGTATTCCCGGTCTTCGCCAGCGGCCTTCCAGACGGGGCCTGGGTCGTTCCGATCGGTTGAGGGAGGCCGGCGGGAGGAACTGTTCCACAGAATAATCGTTGGGTTCGCTGCGAGCCAAGCGTAGGCTGCAAGTTACCCGACCGTTTTTTGGGCCCCCGCCGAGGTGTCGACTGCTTAAGAGCTCATCCATTCTGATCCCCGGCGAAACCGTCTGGAAAAGATGCAAGGCCGGGCGGCTGACAATCCTCAACGATGCTGCGGCCTATTTCGCGGCCCTTCGGGAAGCTTTGCTGCTCGCCACGCAGCAGGTCTATATCATCGGGTGGGACATCCACAGCCTGACCCGTTTTGTCGGACCTTCCGGACGTGCCGACGACGGGTTTCCTGAGGAACTGGGGCCGTTTCTGAAGGCTCTTCTGGAGGCAAAGCAAGACCTGCGGATCAACATTCTCATCTGGAATTTTCCCGCCCTGTATGCCGCCGAGCGCGAATGGAATTCGCCCAGCAAGTTTTCATCCAAAGCGCCGGATAGGCTACGTTTCTGTTTCGACTCCAGCCTTCCCCTGGGCTCCGCGCAACACCAGAAGATCGTGGCCATTGACGGTGCGGTCGCGTTCTCCGGCGGCCTCGACCTCACGATCCGCCGCTGGGACACCAGCAACCACGCAGCTGATGATCCGCTCCGCATCGATCCCGACGGCAAGCCGTACCCGCCGTTTCACGACGTCCAGTGCCTTGTAGATGGCGAGGCCGCCGGCGCGCTTTGGGAACTGGCCGAGCGCCGGTGGCAGGCTGCCGGCTGCACGGTCGAACGCGCGGTGGCGACCGACGGCGATCGTTGGCCGGCTTCGGTGCCTGCCGATTCGCTGGAGATGGCGACGGGCATCGCCCGGACCGAGCTAAGGACCGGCAGCGCTACCGGCGCAAACGAGGTCGCGCGACTGTTCGAGGCTTCCATCAACGTCGCCAACCGTTTCATCTACATAGAAAACCAGTTTATCAGCGCGACCGATATCGCGGGCATGCTGGCGCAGCGAATGCTTGACGTACCCTCGCTTCGTGTCCTGATCGTTACGCCGAAGACGCATTCGTCCTGGTTTGAATCGCAGGCTATGCAGGGCGGTCGCGGCGGCTTCATCGAGGCGTTCGTCTCGGCGGGCGTCACCGATCGGGTTCGCATTCTCTACCCGCTGGCGCGGGGCGTGAATTCATCCACCCCTGTCATGGTACACAGCAAGGTGATGATCGTCGATGATCGCGTCCTGCGCGTGGGGTCGGCCAACTTGAACAACAGATCGATGGGGGCGGATACCGAATGCGACCTCCTCTTCGAGGCGAACTCCGAACAGCATCGGAAATTCATCGATCACATCCGTCACGGGTTCATCGGACATTTCTGCGGCTTGGATGCTCTGGAAGTCGGACGCCACGACGCCGAGCTTTTTGGACTGCTCGACCAGCTATCCACGGGCGAGCGAGAGAAGTCGCTGCGGCCGATCGATGCGACCGAGAAACTAGCCGGGGTCGCGTCGATCGTGCAACCGGTCGCAGACCCCAGACAGCCCCTCCATCTCGACCGTGCTGCCAGTCGCATGTGGACACTGAACACTGTATTGGCTGCAGGCGGCCTGGCGGTGGCCCTCGCCGGCCTCGCGCTGGTCTGGCAGTACACTCCGCTAATGGATTTTTCCGATGTAGGTTTCGTGTCCGCCTTCATCGCGCAAACCGCGCGCTCTGAATTCGCGCCACTGCTTGCGATTGCCGCCTTCGTCATCGGGGGCTTCATGATGTTTCCGGTCGTGATTCTGATTGCGGCGACCGCCGCAGCGCTGGGCCCGTGGATGGGTTTCATCAGTGCCGCAGCCGGCGTGCTTCTCAGTGCACTTCTGCTGTTTGGAATTGGTCGGGTGCTGGGCCAGGCCCGGATGCAGCGGCTTCTCGGGCGCCGTTCTTCGCGGGTCCAGAGCCGCATTATCGGCAAGGGGGTCTTGGCGGTTGCTCTGATCCGCATGGTGCCGCTTGCCCCGTTTTCGGTCGTCAATATGGTGGCCGGCGCCAGCAAACTGGGTTTGCGGGACTTCATGCTTGGAACCGCGCTCGGCATGATGCCGGGAATTACCGTGATGGCCGCGCTGGGCGCGCAGATCGCGGATCTGGCGGCAAATGCTTCCTGGACCAATGTATTGCTGCTTGCTGTCGCGATCGTTGCCTGGATTGCGGTTTGCCTCGTTGCACAGTTCCTGGTGACCTGGCTCGCGGGACGAAAGGCGTGACCGATACCATCCGCATCATGACCTGGAACGTTCACGGCACCTTCAACCTCAATCCGGCATTCGATCTGGATGGCGTGTGTTCCATTATCAGCTATTGGTCGCCCGATGTGGTGGCGCTGCAGGAGATCGACTCTCGCGGACGAACCGATGATCCGTTTGGCCGGCTGGCGAGGGCGGTCGGCGACCATCGGATAGACGCCAGGTCGATCGTCACCGAGGATGGCGATTACGGCCAGGCGCTGCTGAGCCGCTGGCCGTTCGTCGAGGCCCCGGCCATCATCGACGTATCATATCAGGAACGCGAGCCGCGCAGGGCGATCTCGGCGCGCATAAACGCGGGCATCGGAGAGGTGCGGGTCGTTGCGACCCACCTCGGTTTGAGCATGCGAGAGCGAAACACCCAGGCACGGGCTCTGGCTGACCTGGCGCGGCAGAGGCGAACGCTGGTGGTCGGTGACTTCAACGACTGGCTCTTTGTGATGTCGGTGCGACGGGTGCTCGCGCGAGCCTGTCCGGTTCGAACGCGGCTGCGAACGTTTCCCGCCCGGATGCCCATGCTGCGGCTGGATAGAATCTATGCCTCGCGGGATATGTCGATTCGCTCGGCCTGGACTGATCGCAAGGCTGGCGCGTATTCGGATCATCTTCCAGTCATCGCGGATGTGGCCTTCGCCGATTAGAGCGAAACCCGACCCCCGCACCGCCGCCTTGCGCTGTCGGCCGTTCCCTGTAACGTGGCGGAAATTTCGGCAGCGGGGAAACCATCGATGGGGGGAGTTCTGGAGGGCGTGCGCGTCCTCGATTTTGGCCGCTATATCGCAGGACCCTATTGCGCGACCCTGCTGGCGGAATTCGGTGCCGAGGTGATCCGCGTCGAAAAGCGCGACGGCAGCGAGGATCGTTTTGTGGCGCCGGTCGGGGCGGGCGGCGAGGGCGCTCTTTTCCTGCAGATCAACCGCAACAAGAAGTGCATCACGCTCGATCCGATGAAGCCCGAGGGGCAGGAGGTTATGCGCCGGCTGGTCGCCACGGCGGACGTGGTCGTCGCCAATCTGCCGCCGCAGACGCTGCGCGCGATGAAGCTCGACTATGAATCGCTCAAGGCGGTCAAGCCCGATATCATCTTGACGACCGCGACCGCCTTCGGCGGGCCGGGCCCCTGGTCTGACCGCGTCGGCTTCGACGGCGTCGGGCAGGTGATGTCGGGCGCGGTGTACATGACCGGCGCGGGCGAGCCGCCTTACCGGGCCGCCGTCAACTGGGTCGATTTCGGAACGGCGCTGCATTGCGCGTTCGGAACGCTCGCCGCGCTGATCGAACGCGGCAAGTCCGGGCGCGGGCAGATCGTCGAGGGCGCCTTGCTGGCGACCGCGCTTTCCTTCACCAACGCGACGCTGATCGAACAGGCCGTGATCGCCGCCAACCGCGTCCCGACCGGCAATCTCGGCCAGACCGCAGCGCCCGCCGACATCTACCGGACCAAAGACGGCTGGGTGCTGTGCCAGGTCACCGGCCACCCGCTCTTCATCCGCTGGGCCAGGCTGATGGGTGAGGAGGACTACTGGCTGAAGGATCCGCGCTTTGCCGACGATCTCAAGCGCGGCGACAACGGCGCTATTATCAGCGAACGCATGGCGCGCTGGTGCGCCGGGCGGACGACCCAGGAGGCGGTCGATACGCTGGGACAGGCGATGATTCCGGCAGGCCCGGTTCTGAGCCCGCAGCAGGCGCTCGAGCATCCGCATATTCGCGCCGCCGGCTTCCTGCAGGACGTCGATTATCCCGGCCTGCCGAAACCGGCGCCGGTGGCCCGCGCCGCGGTGCGGCTGTCACGGACGCCGGGCGAGATCGCGACGCGGCCGCCGACGCTGGGCGAGCACACCGACCTCGTTCTGGCCAGCATCGGCTATGACGCCGCCGCCATCGCGGCGCTGCGGAAGAACGGGATCGTGTAGCGCCTGCGACGCTGGCGCTCACGCCGGTGTCTGCGCCTGCTTGGCGGCCTCGAAGGCTGCCAGCCGTTCGGCGAACTTTCCGTTCGCCATGCCGGCCCGTGCGATGATGACCGGGACCGGCAAGGTTTCAAAGAAATGACAGGCCACGCGATGGCCGGGGGCGGCTTCGCGGAGCTTCGGCTCTTCGGCCGAGCAGCGTGGCTGCGCGTGCAGGCAGCGGGTGTGAAAACGACAGCCGGTCGGCGGGTTGAACGGGCTCGGCACGTCGCCCTGCAGCATGACGCGTTTGGTGCGCAGGCTGGGGTCCGGCTTGGGGATCGCCGCCAGCAGCGCCTGGGTATAGGGGTGCAGCGGTTTGGCGTAGATCGTCTTCTTGTCGGCGATCTCGACCAGCTTGCCGAGGTACATGACCGCGACGCGGTCACTGATGTGCTTCACCACGGCAAGGTCGTGGGCAATGAACAGATAGGAGAGACCGAAGCGCTGCTGCAGGTTCTGCAGCAGGTTGACGACCTGCGCCTGGATCGAGACGTCGAGCGCCGACACCGGCTCGTCGCAGATGATCAGGTCGGGATTGACCGCCAATGCACGGGCGATGCCGATGCGCTGGCGCTGCCCGCCGGAGAACTGGTGGGGATAGCGGCGGGCATGTTCGGGCGACAGGCCGACAATCTCCAGAAGCTCGCGTACGCGCGCCTCGCGCGAGGCGGGGTCGCCGATGTCGTGCACGCGCAGCGGCTCGGCCAGGATCTCGCCGACGGTCATGCGTGGATTGAGCGAAGCGTAGGGGTCCTGAAAGATGATCTGCATGTGTCGGCGCAACCGGCGCAGCGCATCCTTACCGAGGTTGGCGATCTCCTCGCCCTTGAAGCGAACCGACCCCGCCGTCGGGTCCATCAGGCGCAATACCAGGCGTCCGGTCGTCGACTTGCCGCAGCCGGACTCGCCGACCAGCGCCAGGGTCTCACCGCGGGCGATCTCGAAGCTCACATCCTCGACGGCGCGGACAAGGCCGACCTGCCGGCGCAGGATGATGCCGCGGCTGAGCTGAAAATGCTTGACCAGGCCGTCGACCTGGAGCACCGGGACGTCGCTCATGAACTTACCTCGACCGGGGCTTTCCAGCATGCGACCAGATGGCGGGGTGTGATTTCGCGCAGCGGCGGCGGGTCCTGCCGGCAGCGCCGGTCGGCGAACGGGCAACGCGGCGCAAAACGGCAGCCCTTGGGCTGATTGTTGGGGCTCGGCACCGTGCCCTCGATCGTGGCGAGCCGCTTGCGGTCGACGTCGAGGCGCGGGATCGAGCCCAATAGCCCAATCGTGTAGGGGTGCTGCGGGTCGCCGAACAGATCGGCGACCTCGGCGCTTTCGACGATCTGGCCGGCATACATCACCAGTACCTCATCGGCCACTTCGGCGATCACGCCGAGATCGTGGGTGATGATGAGAATCGCCATGCCGAGCCGGCGCTGCAGCTCACTCAAAAGATCGAGAATTTGCGCCTGGATAGTGACGTCGAGCGCGGTTGTCGGCTCATCGGCAATCAGCAGCGCCGGCTCGCACGACAGCGCCATCGCTATCATGACGCGCTGGCGCATGCCGCCCGACAGGCTGTGCGGAAAATCGTCAATGCGCTGCGCCGCGGAAGGAATTTTCACCAGTTCGAGCATTTCGATCGCGCGCGCCCTGGCGGCCTGCGGCGTCATCGTGGCGTGGGCGAGTATCGCCTCGATGATCTGCTGGCCGATGGTGTGAACCGGATTGAGCGACGTCATCGGCTCCTGGAAGATCATCGACATCTTGCCGCCGCGCAGCTTGCGCCTCTCGTCGGCCGACAGTGTCAGCACGTCGCGGTTCTCGAACATGACCGCGTCGGCCTCGACCTTGCCCGGCGGGCTCGGCACCAGGCCCATCACCGACAGCGACGTCACGCTCTTGCCGCAGCCGGATTCGCCGACGAGGCCGACGGTGCGGCCGCGCGGCACGCTGAAGCTGATGCCGTCAACGGCGCGAAACAGGCCGCGGTCTGTCGCGAAGTGAGTCCTCAGGCCGCGAACCTCAAGCAGGTTTTCCATCAGAACGAGTAATCCAGTCCCTTGTAGAAGGTGTTCTGATAGAGCATATGCGGCCGGACACCCTTCAGTTTCTTCGTGTTGGTGGTGTACATCGCGATGTTCATCACCGGCATCCACAAATGCTCTTCGGTGACCCGCTGCTGCGCGAGCGCGTAGTACTTGGCCCGGTCCGCGTCGGTCAGCGCGGCGCGTCCCATTTTGAGGTATTCGTCGGTCTTGGCGTCGTTCCAGTTCATCCGGTTCGGCGCCGGCATGTTCTTGGAGTCGAAGTAGAAGTTGAGCAGGTCGCCCGAGGAAATGTAGGGGAACGTCACCGTCCACAATTCGAAATCCTGCTTGGCCATTTCGGCCGGCGCGATCGTGGAGTCGAAACCCATGATCTTCCAATCGATGCCGATCTTGCGCATGTAGCCCTGGATCGCTTCGGAGACCCTTCCGAAATAGGCAACCTGGGTGAACAGCACCTTGGGTGCGAGCTTGACGCCGTCCTTCTCGCGGATGCCGTCGGCGCCGACCTTCCAGCCGGCCTCGTCCAGCAGCTTCTTCGCCCGCTCGACATCCTCCTTGATGATCCCCTTGGTCGATTCGGCGAAGTCGAGCGCCTTGGGATCGATGAAGGTGTAGGCGGGCTCCGCGTTGCCCAGCATGATGCCCTTGACGATTTCGGCGCGATTGATGGCGATGTTCATCGCCTCGCGCACGCGCGCGTCAGCAACCATCGGCCGCGTGGTCTTGTAACCGTAGTACATCAGCTGGAAATTGGGTTTGGCTTCCTGGACGACAAGGTTGGGCGCGGCCTTGACCTGATCGATGAACTGAAGCGGGATCTGGTGCGTGACGTCGAATTGTCCGCCCAGCATGGCGGCGACGCGGCTGGAATCCTCGGGCACGATCTTGATGCTCATCTTCTCGAACTTCACCGGGCCCTTGTTCTGGTACATCGACGGGCCCCATTTGTAGGCGTCGTGGCGCTTGAGCACGATCTCGGTGCGCGGCTGCCAGCTTTCGAAGCACCATGGCCCGGTGCCGTCGATGGCCTTGATGCCGTAGTCCTTGCCGAGCGATTCCACGCTTTCCTGGTTGTGGATCGCCGTCGTGAACATGGTCAGCTGGAGCAGGAGATCGGCGAACGGTTCGTTCAGCTCGTATTCGACGGTGTAGGGGTCGGGAGCGCGCAACTCCTTGATGTTGCCGGCGCGCCAGGCGAGCGGCGCCTTGAGCTCGGAGCTGGTCAGGCGCTTGAAAGAATAGATCACGTCGGCGGCGGTGAACTTCTTGCCGCTGCAGAACGTCACGTCGTCGCGCAGCTTGAAGACATAGAGCTTGCCGTCGTCACTCTTGGTCCACGACTTGGCGAGATAGGGGATCGGCGTCTTGCCGTCCCAATCCATGGCGACCAGCGTATCCTGGAACATATTGACGATGTCCGACGTCGGCGACCAGGTGGTGCGCTGACCGTCATAGTGCGGCGCGTCGAGCGACTTCATGACCTTCAGGGTCTGCGCCTCGGCCGTTGCGGAAATGCCTGCCGCCGCCAGTAGCGCCAGGGCGGCCGTGGAAATGCTGCGCATCGTGTTTTCTCCCTCGTGATGTCTCAGCGCGTGACGTCCAGCCCCTTGTAGAAGGTGTTCTGGTAGATCATGTGCGGCCGCGCGCCGGCGATCTTCTTGTTTGCGACCTGGTGCATGTTGATGTTGAGAACGGGAATCCAGAGATGCTCTCTGGTTACCTTCTGCTGCACCAGCCCGTAGTACTTGGTTCGGTCGGCTTCCGTCAGCGCCGAGCGCCCCTTCTTCAGCCACTCGTCGGTCTCGGCGTCCTTCCAGTTCATCCGGTTGGGCGTCGGGATGTTGCGGGAATCGAAATAGATGTTCATGAGGTCGCCGGCCGAAAGGTAAGGCACCGTCACCGACCAGATTTCGTAGTCCTGTTCGGCCATCTTGGCGGGGGCAATGGTGGAATCCCAGGGCTGCAGCTGCCACTGCACGCCGATGCGGCGCAAATAGCCCTGGATCGCCTCGGCCACGCGCGGCGTGTTGCCGGCCTGGGTGTAGTAGACCTTTGGCTGCAGCTTGACGCCGTCCTTTTCGCGGATGCCGTCGCTGCCCAGCTTCCAGCCGGCTTCATCGAGCAGGGTCTTGGCGCGCTCGATGTCTTCCTTGACGACGCCATTGGTGCTGGCGTCGAAATCGAGCGCGTCGGGATCGACGACGGTGAAGGCCGGGTCGGCGTTGCCGAGCAGGATGCCCTTGGCGATCTCGGCACGGTTGATGGCAATGCTCATCGCTTCGCGGACCCGCCTGTCGGCCACCATCGGCCGGGTCGTCTTGAAGCCGAAATAGAGCAACTGGAAGTTTGGCTTGGCCTCGGTCACGGTCAGCATCGGCGCGGCCTTGGCCTGGGCGATGAACTGCGCCGGAAACTGGTGGGTGATGTCGAACTGGCCGGCCATCATCGCCGCCACGCGGCTGGAATCCTCGGGGACGATCTTGATGACGAGCTTTTCGAACTTAACGGGTCCCTTGTTCTTGTACATCGACGGGCCCCATTTGTAGGCGTCGTGGCGCTTGAGCACGATCTCGGTGCGCGGCTGCCAGTTGTCAAAACACCACGGACCGGTGCCGTCAGCGCCCTTGATGCCATAGTCCTTGCCCAGCGTTTCCACACTCTCCTTGTTGTGAATGACGTTGGTGAACATGGTGAGCTGCAGCAGCAGCTCCGAGAACGGCTCCTCGAGTTCGTATTCGACGGTGTAGGGATCCGGCGCGCGCAGCTCCTTGATGGTGCCGGCGCGCCAGGCAAACGGCCCCTTGAGCGCCGGGTCCTTGAGTCGTTTGAAGCTGTAGATGACATCTTCGGCGGTGAATTTCTTGCCGCTGCAGAACGACACGTCGTCGCGCAGCTTGAAAACATAGGTCTTGCCGTCGGGGCTGACCGTCCAGGACTTGGCGAGATAGGGGACCGGCGTACGGCCGTCCCAGTCGAGCGCCACCAGCGTGTCCTGGAACATGTTGACGATATCGGAGGTCGGGCCCCAGGTGGTGCGCTGCGCGTCGTAATGCGGCGCGTCGATCGCTTTCATCATGGTGAGGGTTTGGGCTGATGCGGAAGCCGTAACGCAAAGCGCCAATGCCGCGCTCAGAGCTGTTCTGATCATGTCTGCAGCCTCGGGTCGAGGACGTCGCGGAAGGCGTCGCCCAGAAGATTGGCGGCGAGCACGATCACGAAGATCGCGCAACTCGGGACGGTGGCGATGTGCGGGGCCATGAACAGGAAGTCGCGGCCCTGGGCCGCCATCATGCCGAGTTCGGCGGTAGGCGGCTGCGCGCCCATGCCGAGGAAACCCAGCGCCGATCCGATCAGGATGATCTGGCCGAAGCGAAGGGTGAGGAACACGAAGATCGTCGAAATGCAGTTCAGCGTCAGGTAGCGCCAGATCAGCGCGCCATCGGTCACGCCGACGGCGCGGCCGGCTTCCATGAATTCCTGTCCCATCACCCCGACGGCCGCGCCGCGCGCCACCCGCGCGACGTCGGGTATGGTGGCAATGACCAGCGCAATGACCACGGCGGCCAGGCCGGCGCCGAAGATCGCCGCGACCGCCAGCCCGATCAGGATCGCCGGGAAGGCCAGCATGACGTCGACCAGACGCATGATCCAGCCGTCCAGCCGGCGGTAGTAGGCCGCGAGGATTCCCAGGATACCGCCGATCAGGCCGCCGACGATCACGCCGACCAGCCCGAGCATCAGGGTGTTGCGGGTTCCGAAAATCACCCGGCTCAGGATGTCGCGGCCGGTGTTGTCGGTGCCGAACCAGTGCTCGGCGCCGGGCGGCTGCATGACCTTGGTGAGGTCGGTGAAGTAGGGATCGTAGGGCGCAATCCACGGCGCCAGCAGCGCCGCCAGCACGATCGCGGTCAGCGTGATCGCGGCCGCCGCCGCCACCCGGTCGCGTGCCAGCCGCTGCAGCAGACCGGCGCGCGCGAAGGCGCCGGTCGGATGTTCTGCGATCAAGGCTGGTTCGAGAGCTTCGACGCTCATCGGCGTTGCACCCTGGGATCGAGATAGACGTAGAGCACGTCGACCAGCAGGTTGATCGACAGGAAGGCGATGGCGAGGATCATGATCGCGCCTTGCGCGGTCGGGAAATCGCTGGAGACGATGGCGCCCACCGCGAGCCGGCCGACCCCGGGCCAGGAGAACATGGTCTCCGTGACCACGGCGCCGCCGAGCAGGAAGGCCGCCTGCAGTCCGATCAGGGTGACGACGGGGATCATCGCATTGCGTAGCGCGTGATGGATGATCACGACGGTCTCGCGCAGCCCTTTGGCGCGGGCCGTGCGCACAAAGTCGGCGCCCAGCACTTCCAGCACCGCGGTGCGCGTCAGCCGCGCGATCGGCCCGATCAGGACGAGGCCGAGGGTCGCCGCAGGCAGGATCAGGCTTGGCAAGCCACCGTCCCATATCGGGCCGGTCCGGCCGGTGAACGGCAGCAAGGCCCATTTGTAGCCGACAAACTGGATCAGGATCAGGCCGATAAAGAACACCGGCATGGAAACGCCCGCCACCGAGCAGGCCATGATGACGCGATCGGCAAGACGGCCGCGATTGACCGCCGCCAGCGTTCCGAGCGCAAGCCCGCTGGGCACCGCGATCAGCATCGCACCCAGCATCAACTCGACGGTCGGTCCGATGGTCATCGCCAGTTCCTCGCTCACCTCCCTGTTCGAGATGATCGAGCGGCCGAGATCGCCGCGCAGGACGCGCAGGATGTATTCGAAGAACTGAATTGGGATCGACCGGTCGAGACCAAGCTCAAGACGGATCGCGGCGATCGTCTCGGCCTTGGCGTCGGGTCCGGCGATGATCATCGCGGGATCCGCCGGTACGACCTGCAACAGGCAAAAACAGAGGAAAAGGACCCCGAGCAGGGCCGGGAACGAAATCAGCAGACGATGGACGATCTGTTGTCCCATGCGACGCCAACGGACCGGTTAGGCCAACAAGGGGAACTCCGCCGCCCGCGCCGACGCATGATTTCCCCCTCGGCAGCCGCGCTTCGTCCGACGTGCGCGGCTTTTTTTCTGCTGAGATAGTGGCATGCGTGAGACACGGCGTCACGCGCAATCTGCGCGCTCGCTCCGCCTGCGTCCTTTTGCGCTTCGAGCGGTGACTGCCTCTTGCAATGCGAGAAGTCCGCCTCACGAAATTCCGGCAAGCGCTTCCGTCCTCACACGCTCGGCGGGAAAATGCCGTGCGAGGTTGTACCTACTATCTGGATTCCAACTGCCAGTGTACGCGAATTGCCGAACTTGATCGGATCAAGACGCGACGCGGGTCGGCGCTGTATCGCAAGGGCTGTAAGAGGGGCTCGACGAATGCTCAAATCGGTGGTGGTCGGCCAAATGCATGACTTCGACGCAGTCGGCGTTCAAGCGTTCATTGTCGACCAGCCGTTCGGCCGCCACCAGTGCCTGAGACAGCCCGTCTGACTGAACATCGACCTGACGCTGCAGACACTTGAATCGATGGCCATCTGAATTCAGGATTTCCTTGTAGAAGGAGACGCGATAATTGTTCATCTTGCACTCCTCTTCCTGCGGGCACGCTGTCGCGATCTTAACCTCAGGCGTCCATGTCGGCCAGCCGCTGGCGATTGCGCAACACAATCTGGCGGGCGCTCGAAAACACCAGGATACCCTCGTCGCTGAGTTGTGACAGCGCCCGCGACACAGTCTCGAGAGTGAGACCGAGATAGTCGCCGATGTCGCGGCGGCACATCGGCAGCGCCATCATGCCGGCCTTGGCGAGTCGGCGATCCATCTCCAGCAGGAAGGTGGCGACCCGCTCCAGGGCGGTCTTGCGGCCGAGAAGCAGCATGTGGTCTTCGGCGTGCCGGAGATCGCCCGCTGTCATGGTCCAGAGTTGGTGGGCAACCCGGACATCCGATCCGGCCGCGGCTTCAAGGCTGCGACGCTTCACCAGGCGGACGGTGGTATCGGTGATCGCTTCGGCGGTCAGGCGGTGGGTGGACCCGGGATCGAGGCCAAAGACGTCGCCCGACAGCAGGAACGCGCCGATCTGGCGCCTCCCGTCGTTCAACAGCTTGTAGGTGCGGACCGCGCCGCGGATCACCTGGTACACATATTCCGAAGGCTCGCCCTCGCCATAGATTTCTTCCTCCTTCCGATAGGAAAACTCGGTGGCGATCACGCCTGCGCAACGGGTGACCACGCCGAACGGATCGGTAACCGGAGCGCGCGAAGCAGAGAAACCTTTGGCTGCGGGGACTGCCGGGCTGGGGATCGTCTGGGTGAGCATTTGCCATCTCCTTGGTGCAGGGATAGCGTGGTGTACCCGGGATGATGGTTGTCAGATATTTCGGTCGATATCCTAAGCACGATCCCCTAAGGGACATTACGGAGGCGAGCCTCAGGTTGGGCCTGCGGCACGGCGCGAATCAATTTCGTTTCGCACGCACTCGACCAGATTCTCCTCCAGATTGGGCTTCAACAGCACCTGCCGGACCCCGGCCGAGGTCGCTTTGGCCATAATGTTCTCGTCTGGATAACCCGTAATCAAAACGATCGGCGTGCGCACGTCGAGGCGCCGCAGCCGGAGCGCCAGTTCCAGACCGTCAATTTCGGCCATTTTGTAGTCCACCACGAGGCAGTCCGCACGGTGCCGGGTTGACGAGCCCAGCAGCGCGGTGCCGCTGCGGAAGGTGCGGACCTCGAATCCCTCCGTCTCCAGCAGAAAACGCAATGACGTCCGCACGTCGTAATCGTCGTCAACGACGTAGATCATCAATTTTCGAGGCGGAGCACCGGTTCCGGTTTCTCCGCTGGAGCTGTTTCGGGCATCGATCATGTGTCAAGCGTAAACCGCTTGCCGGCGGGCCGGTTTGACTTGGCTCAATCGCCGACAATTCCCGCCCGGATCGCGAACCTGACCAGCTCGGACAGGTTATCCGCCTGCATCTTGGTCATGACGTTCGCCCGGTAGACCTCCACCGTGCGGGGGCTGATGTCATATTCCCTGGCGATCGCCTTGTTCGATTGACCGGTCACCAGCCCCTGCATTACCTGGCGTTCCCTGGGGGTGAGCGAGGCAACCCGCGCCGCCATGTCGGCCGAAAGCGTTTCGCTCCTTGAGCCGCTTTCCTTTTCCAGCAAGGCGGTCTCGATCATTCCGATCAGCCGGTCGTCTTCGAACGGCTTCTCGAGAAAATCGAGCGCCCCGAGCTTCATCGCTTCGACGGCAAGCGGAACGTCGCCATGACCGGTCATGACGATCACCGGAAACCTGCCGCCGCCGGCCTTCAGCTGACGCAGCAACTGCATTCCGTCGATGCCCGGCATCCGCACATCCGTGATCACGCAGCCGGGACCCAGGTTTGCAAGTTCGTCGAGAAAAACCTGGGCGGAATCGAACAGGCGCACGCCGAAGCCGGCCGATCCCAGCAGGAAATCCAGCGAATCGCGCATCGCCGGATCGTCGTCGATGACATAGACGTTATGACGTTGCGACATCGGTCGTATCCTTGGCAGCCGCGGCGGGCAGGGTGAAACGGAAAGTTGCGCCGCCGGAATCGTTCGTTTCCGCCCACATCCGGCCGCCATGGGTGTCGATGATCGTGCGGCTGATCGAGAGGCCAACGCCCATGCCGGAATCCTTGGTGGTGAAAAACGGCTGAAACAGGTTGGCGAGCGCATCGCCGGCGAAACCGGCTCCGGTGTCGGAAACGGCTATTTCAACCATGTCGTCTGCGGCCCTGGTGTTTGCGGCTATCAGCTCGCGGTGTCCCGAGCTCGCCATCGCTTCCAGCGCGTTACGGAACAGGTTGACCAGCACCTGCTGGATCTGGACCCGGTCGGCCAGCACCAGGTCGCAGGTCGGATCGAGGTTGAAGCGCAGCACCACGCCCTGCTCGCGGGCGCCGGTCAGACCGAGCGCGCCGGCTTCTTCGACCATTTTTGAAATGCTCTCGACCCGCTTCTCGGCGACGTCCCGCGCAACGAAGTTGCGCAGCCGCCTGATGATGTCGCCGGCGCGGATCGCCTGCTCGGCGGCGCGATCGAGCGCGGCCTCGATCCGGGGAGCGTTGGCGTCAGTGCTTCCCGCCAGCAGGCGGCGCGATCCCTTCATGTAATTGCTGATTGCTGACAGGGGCTGATTGAGCTCGTGGGCGAGGGCGGAAGCCATCTCGCCCATGGCGCTGAGGCGAGAGACGTGGACCAGTTCGGACTGCAATTCCTGCAACCGCGTCTGGGTCTGCTGCTGTTCCGTGAGGTCGCGAACGAAGCCCGTGAAGTACGGCTTGCCGCCCGATTGCATCTCGCCGATGGTGAGATGCATCGGAAACGTGGTGCCGTCCTTGCGCATGCCGGTGACGATGCGGCCGATGCCGATGATACGCCGTTCGCCCGTGCTCAGATATCGGGCAATGTAGGCGTCATGCCGGCTGCGGTCCGGCTCCGGCATCAACTGGCTGATGTTCATTCCAACCGTCTCCGGCTCGGTATAGCCGAATTGCCGCACGGCGGCGCTGCTGAAGAATTGCATGATCCCATGCGCGTCGATCACGATCATCGCGTCAGGGACCGTTTCCAGGATCGAACGAAAGTGCCTCTCGCGAGTCCGGACGGCATCCTCCAGCCGTTTCTCGCGGTCGATGTCGATCACGACGCCGCTAAGCCGCGCCGGGCTGCCGTCGGGGCCTCCAACGACGCCGCCGAATGCTCGCACCCAGTGACCCGCATCGGAATGCCGCCGTACCCGGTACTGGATGTCGAAGTCGCATCCGGTGTTGATCGACGCCAGCACGGCCGTTGCCGTGCGCTCGCGTTCCTCGCTATCGAGCAGGGAAAGAAACAGATCGTAGTCGATCGGCGTTTCGGGTTCGACCGCAAACAGCTTTCGTGTGGTGTCGGACCAGACCAACTTTCGGGTTGAGAATTCAAGATCCCAGGTGCCGACATCGGATTCGCCGATGCCGTCGCGATCGAGGTGATCCTGATCGCGAAACGGCTGACTGAACGGTGAGTTGGTGTCGATCATTCTTCGCTTTGCAATCGCTTCCGCACGCCAGATATCGCACACCGACAAGCATGCGCAAGGAAACCGCGAGCAAATTCATGCTATCATTCAACCTGTTGAAGTAAAATGAGATTTTAGGTCACCGGAGGCGGTGCCGTCGGCAGCGGCTGCATGTCCTGCAAGGAGCAAGGTTGTTGATCTAGGTCAGTTTCGATTTGCGACGGGCATTTACGATGAATGATGTGAGGGCATCCCGCCCCGGCCCTGGAGAAGGTGATGGACTACAAAACGGTCATGGTCGGTCTGGCGCTCGACCGCCCCAACGGTGCCTGCCTCCGGGTGGCCGGAGATATCGCCGAACGCTTTGGGGCGCGGGTTCTGGGCATTGCCGCTGCGGACCTCAGGCCGCCCATGTATTTCGCGGAAGGCGCGTTTGCGCAGCAGATGCTCGATGAGGAAGCCGCCGCCATCCACAGGCGGCTATCGGAACTGGAGGCGGAATTCCGGGACTCGGTCGCGAAGCGCGCCGCTTCGGTCGAGTGGCGCTCCGCCCGAGGGTTGCCGGTACCTTACATGCTGCGGCAGGCGAGGGCCGCCGATATCATCGTGGTCGGTGCCCGTTCCGAGATCCTGGTCGATCCCGGCGCAGCCGCGGATCCGAGCGACTTGGTGATGCAGGCCGGACGCCCGCTCATCGTGGTGCCGCCGGCGGCACAGTGGCTCGACTTAAGAAGTGTCCTGGTGGCCTGGAAGGACGTGCGCGAGGCCCGTCGGGCGGTGTTTGATGCGCTGCCGATCCTGGCCGCGGCAAAGGAGGTCACGATTACGGAAATTCCCGAGCAGGACGATGGTCGCGCCGAAGCGTTGTCGCACGTTGCCGACGTGGCCGCGTGGCTGCGCGGCCACGGTATCGCGGCCCACACCACGGTTCCCGAAAGGCCCGCCGTTGTCACCGAGCAGCTCGAGAAGGTAGCCGCCAATGTCGGTGCCGGCGTCGTGATTGCCGGCGCCTATGGTCACTCGCGCCTGCGCGAATGGGCGCTCAGTGGCGTCACCCGGCATCTTGCAATGGAATCGCGCCGTTGCGCGTTCCTGTCCCGCTGACGCAGTTGAGGATGACGAGGGGCTGTCGTGCATAGATTCCTCGAAGCCACCGCCGGACAGTACATGACACGCACGGTCAAGACCGTGACCCGCGACACCACCATGCGCGAATTGCAGCGGATGTTCGAAGACGACGACTTCAACTGCTATCCGGTCCGCGAGGGCGACGACATCGTCGGTATCATGAGTAAATTCGACTTCCTGAAATGCTTTACGTTCAACCCGGGGCGCATGGTTCCGGCCTACGACGAATTGTTGTCGCGAACGGTCGGGGAAGCCATGATGCCGGAATTCATCTATGTCGATCCGGCAACCAAGTTGACACGGGTATTGCAGCTGATGGTGGATCATCGGATGAAGAGCATCCCCGTGCTGGATAGCGGGCAGCGGCTGGCGGGAATCATTGCGCGCGAAGACGTCATGCGGGCGCTGACCGCCCGCGTATAGGCCGCGTCCAGATCGGGGTGGGGCGCGCCGCCTTTTTCTCTGCCTAATCGGCTTTTGCCATCTCGATGTCTTCGGGCGATTCCAGGTACATCCCGGACATCGTCTCGACCCAGCAGAGATGATCGTGAACCTTCTTCACGCCGGCGACATTCTCCGCCGCCACCTTGGCCGCCCGGCGCGCTTCCTCGTCGGTGATTACACCGCTGAGATGAACGATGCCGTCGCGCACGACGACGTTGAGGCCGAACGGGCTCCAGTCGTTCTTCTCGAATTCCTTGATGATGCGGTCGCGAATATGGTCGTCATCGGCCGTCGGATCGGGAATTTCGCGGGCAAGGCTGGCGACCGCCTGCAGCAGGTTGGCGCGCGAGACGATCCCGACCAGCTTGTCGCCGCGCATCACCGGCAGGCGCTTGACGCCCTTGGTCTCCATCACCTTCACGATTTCCTCAAGAGGCGTTTGCTCGGCGATCGTGAGCGGCTTGCTGGTCATGACTTCGGAGACTTTGCGACCGTGCTCCTGGACGTAGTCATTCGCGGCGGAGCCGGCGCCGAACAGGAAGCGGAGCCAGCGGTTCCGCTTGCGCTGCGTGCCGATCTCGCTGCGGCGAAGGAAGTCACCCTCCGAGACGATGCCGACCAGCCTGCCGGCGGGATCGACCACCGGGAGCCCGCTGATGTGCCGCCGCAACATGAGATTGGCGGCCTCCATGATCGTGGCGTCCGGTGCGATGGTGACGACGGGGCGTGTCATGATCTGGTGGGCGCGCATCGCGATCTCCCGTTAGCTGCCTTAAATCATCCTTGAAGGAACGACGGAGCGCTCCAAACAGAGCGCTCCGTCCGTGCCGTATCACGCGGCCGACTTGATCTCGATCTGCTTGGCTTGTCTTGGCGCCGGCTTCTGCACGGTCACCTTGAGCACGCCATTGGCGATCTCGGCGGTGATGTCCTCGACCTTGACGCCGGCCGGAAGCTCGACCGAACGCGAGAACGCGCCGTAGCTGCGCTCGACCAGGTGATAGTCCTTGTTCTTTTCCTCGCGCTCGTTCTTCTTCTCGCCGCGGATGGTCAGGAGATTGTCGGCGACGTTGAGTTCGACGTCCTTCTTCTCCAGCCCCGGCAACTCGGCGGTGATCTCGATCGCCTTGTCGGTCTCGCTGATGTCCATGCTGGGCATGTTGGTGGTGGCGAGGCCGGGAATGTTGCGGGTTACGCCCTCGAACAGCCGGTCGATTTCCTGCTGCAGGAGCGAGAACGGGTTGGTTTCGCGGCGGGCGATCGCGCGCTGGGTTCCAACCGGGATCACGGATTTCGCATTCATGTTTGCCTCCTCCTTAAAGTCGCTAGAGCCGCACTGGCAAAATCAAGGATACAGCGCAGGAACAAGGCTCCATTTGACGAGGATCAAACCGGGTCAGGTCGGCCAGGTTAGGGTGCACACGGTTGCGTGAGGGCGATCAAAAGATGCATGCGATGGTCCTGACAGCGCCGGGTGCTTCGCTCCTGCTCGAGCAGCGGGAGGATCCTGTGCCCGGCCCCGGGACCGTTCGGGTCAAGGTCGGGGCGTGCGGCGTCTGCCGGACCGACCTGCATGTCGTCGATGGGGAGCTGCCCGGAATTACCTACCCCACCGTTCCCGGCCATGAAGTGGTCGGGAGGGTGGAGGCGCTTGGGAAGGGCGTAACCGCGCTGAAGCTGGGCGACCGCGTCGGCGTTCCCTGGCTCGGCTACACCTGCGGCGAATGCGCCTATTGCGCGAGCAACCGGGAAAACCTTTGCGATCGCCCGCGCTTTACCGGCTACACGCGTGACGGCGGGTTTGCGACGCATCTTCTCGCCGATGCCCGCTATTGCTTTCCGCTCGGCGAGCAAGGCGACGACGTTGCGATCGCTCCGCTGCTTTGCGCCGGACTGATCGGCTGGCGCTCGCTTGTGATGGCGGGAGATGCAAGGCACCTCGGCATCTTCGGCTTCGGCGCAGCCGGGCACATCGTTGCGCAGGTTGCCCGATGGCAAGGCCGCTCGGTCCATGCCTTCACGCGGGAGGGCGACGCGGAGGCCCAGCGGCTTGCGAGATCGCTCGGCGCCGAGTGGGCCGGAGCGTCGGAGGACCAGCCTCCGGTGCCGCTCGACGCTGCCATCATCTACGCGCCGGTCGGCGCGCTGGTTCCGCGGGCATTGCGCGCCGTACGAAAGGGCGGGAGGGTGGTGTGCGCCGGCATTCACATGTCGGATATCCCGTCCTTCCCGTATCAGGTCCTCTGGGGCGAGCGGCAACTGCTTTCGGTCGCCAACCTCACGCGCCGGGATGGAGAAGAGTTTTTCAAAGTCGCCACGCAGGCCGGCGTCAGGACGCATACGACCGCGTTTCCGCTGCGGGAGGCAAACGAGGTCTTGACCATGTTGCGTGCCGGGCAGATCACCGGCGCCGCCGTGTTGCAGCCATGACCGAACAACGGCCGGTCGAGGTGGACAGGGCCGCCGGGACCGACCAGCAGCGCGTGCTCGATTTCCTCGATGCGTCGAGCTTTGGCGCGGCGAAAGGCGGCAAGCGGATCGACACCCACATCTCGATGGTTTTCCTCGGGGGCGATCGGGCGCTGAAAATCAAGCGCGCCGTTCGCCTGCCGTTCCTGGATTACTCGACGCTGGAGAAGCGCAAGCGTGCCTGCGAGGAGGAGCTGAAAGTCAATGCCCGCAATGCCCCGCAACTCTACCGGCGCGTCGTCGCGATCACGCGCAGGCCCGACGGTACGCTGGAAGTCGACGGCGCTGGCATCCCGGTCGAATGGGCGGTCGAGATGATGCGGTTCGATGAGGAGCGGGCGCTTGACCGGATTGCGGCCTCGGCCACGATCGATCCGGCGCTGGCGGTCGCCGTGGCCGACGTGATCCTGCTTTCCCACAACAAGGCGCCGCGTGCCGACGGCAGCGCCTGGCTCGCCTCCATCGCGTCGATCATCGACCGCAACACCGCGGCGTTTCACGCGGTGGCCGGACTTGACGCCGCCGCCATCGACCGGCTCCACGCGCTCAGCCACCATCGCGCGGCGCAGCTTCGATCGCTGCTCGGGCGGCGCGCCGAACAAGGATTCGTCCGGCGCTGTCACGGCGATCTCCATCTCGCCAATATTGCCCTGGTCGACAACCGGCCGCTGCTGTTCGATGCGATCGAGTTCGATCCGGTCATCGCCACCACGGACGTTCTCTACGATCTGGCCTTTACGCTGATGGACATGATCCACTTCAATCAAGGTGCTGCGGCAAACGTCGTGCTCAATCGATACCTTGCCGCGGCCAGCGATGAAGATCTTGATGGCCTCGGCTCGCTGCCGCTGTTCCTGTCGATGCGGGCGGCGGTCCGCGCGCATGTGTCGTTCATGAAGAGCGAGCAGGCCCGGGCGGGCGAGGCGGCTCGGAGGGAGGCCAGGAATTACTTCGATCTTGCTTTGCGACTGATCGCGCCAAAGCCGCCAATGCTGGTGGCGATCGGCGGCCTGTCGGGGGCAGGAAAGTCGGTGCTCGCGCGTGGACTCGCAGGCCTGATCGAGCCGCCGCCCGGCGCGCTCATTGTCCGCTCGGACGTTATTCGCAAGCGCCTGTTCGGCGTCAGCGAAACTGTGGCGCTGCCGGACCTTGCTTATCAAGCCGGGACCACCGAACAGGTGTATGATCGACTTTTGAGCGTTGCGCAGCGAGTTCTCGCCCATGGGTGTTCGGTAGTGCTCGATGCGGCCTGTCTGCGGGAATCGGAGCGGGCAAGGATTTCCAGGTTGGCGATCACGGGTAGGGCGCGCTTCGTCGGATTGTTTCTGACTGCAGATCTCGCCACCCGGCTTGCCAGGATCGAACGGAGAAAGAACGATGCCTCCGATGCGACACTTGAGGTTGCCCTGAAGCAGGATACACTGGAAATTGGGCCCGTCGATTGGCCGATGGTCGACGCCTCCGGAACGGCTGGCGACACCCTGCGCCGAGCCTGTGCTTTTCTGACTGCCTCCATACCGGTCGACAACGGATGATTAAAAGCCGCCCAGCTGGAATGCGTGGCCGTGCCAGGACGTCGGCGGGCGAACATGATTGCGCGACCGCGTTGCAAGAGATTGCGCGGGATTGCCTTGCGATCATCAAGACGCATCATGGCCGTGCCGGCGCCGCCGACGCCGAGGCCCTGCATCAGATCCGCGTCGCAATCACGCGGCTGCGCGCCGCCGTCACGTTCTTTGCCCCGATTGCAGTCGACAGGGAATGGCTCCGCCTGAAACGGGAGATCGCGTGGCTGAACATCTCTCTCGGGGCCGCGCGCGACGGCGACGTCGTCGCCGAGTACGCGCGCCACAAGCGATACCGGGCATGGGCGGAACGCGCGCTGGGCGAGCGGTTCAATCAACACCGAAGGCAAGACGGTCGCCGGCTGGTTCGTAGCATGCGCTCCGCCCGGTTTCGACGCCTGATCGCGGCGATGGAAAGCTGGATCGAACACGGATCGTGGTTGACAAGGCAAGAGGGTGCCGCACCGCTCCAAGCCTATTGCGCACGCGAACTGAACCGCTGGCGTCGGCGGCTGATCCGCAAGGGGCGGCATCTGGAAACCCTGGGCGAATCACGCCGCCACAGCCTGCGGATCAAGGCCAAGCGCTTCCGTTACATGCTGGAGGCGTTGACGGAAACGGTCGCCGTGCGCCGCCGCGCCGATTTTCGCCGGTTTCATGGACCGGCGAAGCGGCTCCAGCGCGCGTTGGGCGACCTCCGCGACCTCAAGCGCTTTGCCGAGCTTGGCCTACAAGCCACGGCGCCTGGCGATGGCCAGCGCGGCAAGAAGCGTCCGCCCGGCTATCGCCGGCGGAGGGAAAAACTGCTGAATGCCGCGGTCAAAGCCCATCGTACCCTCAAGCAGGCCGGGGCCTGCTGACGTAGCTGGTCTCGGGTTTGATGTGCATCAACTTCGATCAGCCACCCGCCGGGTACGCTGTATCTGGCGTGCACGATGCGCGGCCTTTGCGAAGGTTGGGAGATCGAACGATGTTCAGAAACATTCTGGTCCATATTCCCTCGGAGCGTCCGGTCAGGCCCGTGGTCGACGTCGCCGTCGCACTGACGATCGCACGCCGGTCGCATCTCGATGCCGTGGCCATCGGATACGAATCGATGGGCGCCGCCGGAATGCTGGTGGAGGGAGGCGGCGCCGCCATGGCCGCCGTGATGGGAGTCGAACAGGAGCGCGCTTTGGAAAGGGCGAACGCTGCGATTTCCGTGTTCGAGGTCGAGGCCAAGCTCGCCGAAATAGCCTACTCCGTCAGGTCCATCGCGGCGATCCCGGCCGAGGCCGGCGAGACCATCGGAGCGTTGGCCCGGCTTTACGACATGACGATCGTGTTGCAGCCGGAATACGCCAGGCCAAGTTACGACAACGAAATTCCCCAGCAGGTCCTGTTCAATTCCGGTGGACCGATGCTGATGGTTCCCTACATTCACAAGGGGCCGCTCGATGCGCATCATGTCGGGATCGCCTGGGACGGCAGCCGTCTCGCCGCCCGTGCGATGCGCGATGCGATGCCGTTCCTGATGGGCGCGAAAGCCGTCACCGTGATTGCCGTCAATGAGGAAGCGGGCGAGGCGTCCTCAGACCTGCTCGTCCGCCATCTGGCCCGGCGCGGCGTTCCGGCGCGGGTCCAGCGGCTGACGGCGGAGCGCAGCGATGTTCAAGGCGCCATTCTGTCGATTGCGGCGGAAAGCAACATGGGTCTGCTGGTGATGGGCGGATACGGCCATTCGCGATTGCAGGAGCGAATTCTCGGCGGCGTCACCCAAGGCATGTTCAACGTGCTGACCGTACCGGTGTTGATGTCGCACTGATCCGACTGCTTTGTTCCGCCCAGTTTGATGCATCGCAATGACCGCTTGGTTTCGGCAAGTATCGCTTGTTGGAGTTCCCAGAACTGGAGGCAGGTTGTCATGGCAGAGTTGTCCGAACGGATCTCGTCAGGTCCATCCCAGTCGGCCGCAGAGGCGGAGGCCTCCAGATTGAACCAGAGCATGCTCGAATTCATGTTCGGTACGCAACGAATGATGTTCGAGGAGCTCATGTTCGTCAGCGACGCGATGCTGGAGAGAACGCGGACAGAAATGCATCTCTTGACGGAGTTCGTCGCGAAAATGGCGGGCGCGCATTCCGTCAAGGACGTCAGGACGTTGTGCCAGGAGTGTGGCCAGCACCAGCTCGACTTCTTCCGTCGCGATTCCGAGCGGCTGTTCAAGCACGGCGAACGGATGATTGCGACGACGTCCAACCTGATCAACGGACGTTCGCTGAACTGACGCGGTTGTCTATGTACCAGCGTAAAGGCGAGCGATGAACAGCATCCGTCCGGAACCGAACTCGCCGACGGCTAAAGTGACCGTATTGCCGCTTCGCAACCATGCCGCGGGCCGGAGCGAAGTGCGGCCGGCGGTGCCTCCCGAGCCGCCGGCCTCACCAGTGGCGCCGGCCGAAGCGCATCAGGCCGATCGCGCCCTGCATGCGATGACCGCGCGCCTGAGCGGCGGCATTTCGCCGGTCGCGCTGGTGCTGGCCTATACGGACTGGCTCGCGCATCTGGCCTCCTCGCCGCAGCGACAGATCGAGATTTCACAGCAAGCGCTTGTGGACGCCGGGCGCCTGTTCGCGGCGGGGCAGGCCCCGTGGTCGCTGATCAAGCCGCAAGCGCAAGACAGGCGTTTCGACCGGCCTGAATGGCAACATCCGCCGTTCAATCTCATGGCCCAGGCGTTTCTGCTCGGTCAGAAATGGTGGCATGACGCGACGACCGGCGTGCGCGGGGTGGCAAAGCAGAACGAAGCGATTGTCGAGTTTTCGGTGCGGCAGATGCTCGACGTGCTGTCACCCTCTAACTTCGCCGCGACCAATCCGGAGGTACTGCGGAAAGCGTTGGAGAGCGGCGGCGCGAATTTCGTGCGCGGATGGCAGAACTTGCGCAGTGACTGGGCCCGCCTTGCGGCGGCGGGCCTTGGATCCGTCAGGACTGATGGCTTCGTCGTCGGCGAAACCGTCGCGACGTCGCCCGGCCGGGTCGTATTCCGCAACGAACTGATCGAGTTGATCCAGTACTATCCGACCAGCGACAAGGTGCATCCGGAACCGATTCTGATCGTGCCGGCCTGGATCATGAAGTACTACATCCTCGATTTGTCGCCGCAGAATTCCTTGGTGAAGTTTCTCACCGGCGAGGGCTTCACCGTTTTCATGATCTCGTGGCGAAATCCGGACGCCGCCGATCGTGATATCGCCTTCGACGACTATCGAAAGCTCGGCGTTGAAGCAGCCCTCGCCACCATCGGCGGTATCGTCAACGGCCGCCGGGTTCATGTGCTGGGCTACTGCCTCGGCGGGACGCTGCTGGCGATATCAGCGGCGACCATGGCGCGCGGCGGCGACAACCGGCTGAAGTCGATCAGCTTGCTGGCGGCGCAAACCGACTTCACCGAAGCCGGCGAATTGACGCTTTTCATCAACGAGAGCCAGGTCGCGTTTCTGGAGGACATGATGTGGGAACGTGGCGTCCTCGACCCCACGCAGATGGCGGGCGCGTTCCAGCTGCTGCGCTCCAACGATCTGATCTGGTCGCGGCTCACCCGCGACTATTTGCTGGGAGAGCGGGCGGCGCCCAGCGATCTGATGGCCTGGAATGCCGATGCGACCCGCCTGCCGTACCGGATGCATTCGGAATATCTGCGCAAGCTGTTCCTCAACAACGACTTGGCCGGAGGCCGGTACATGGTCGAGGGTAAGCCGATCTCGCTGTCGGATATTCACACGCCGATGTTCGTGGTCGGGACCGTTCGCGATCACGTCGCGCCGTGGAAATCGGTCTACAAGATCCACTATCAGGTCGATGCCGACGTGACCTTCCTGCTTGCCAGCGGCGGTCACAATGCAGGGATCGTGGCGCCCCCCGGCGAACAGGGCCACAGCTATCGCGCCGGAACCAAGGCGGCCGACGCCACCTATGCCGGCCCCGACGAATGGCTCAAGACCGTCACAACGGTTGAGGGATCGTGGTGGCCGGAATGGACGAGGTGGCTGGCCGCGCTATCGGGCGAGCGGATCGACCCGCCGCGGATGGGCCTCGAAACCACCGATGAGACGAGCTTGATCCAAGCACCCGGCGACTATGTGCGCGAATGACGGCGCGGGTATGCCGTGGGCACCCGGTCTACTTGTTGGTGCGGGCGCTTGAAATGCCCAGGATGGAGTAGAGCGGGCAGCTCCTGAGGAATCCCGTCGCGAGCAGAACCACGCCGATTAGCCCGGCCCAGCGCCATCCCTGGATGGCAAGGCCATCCTGGAACGCATAGGCGAGCAGCACCAACCCCAGCACGACCCGCAGATACCGGTCAACCGTTCCGACATTTAGCGGCATGGAAGCGTTCCTCTTGGCCGTTGCATGAGTATCACGAAATGACATCATGCAGTGTCGCGGTCGGCGTTGATCTGTGTCAATGACGTGCAGGCTGGTGAAGCTCCGCGAGGTCAGAACCGTCATCGGGCCGAGACCTTGCCGGACTACCATGTCGCGCAAAGGACACATTGGGCTGAACACTCCCGGCGTTCACTCGGGGATGCAGCCTGACGGATACGGAAGCCTGATGTCTACCTACCGCCTGAAGAACCTGCTTTCGCCGCGCTCCGTCGCGCTGGTCGGCGCCAGTCCGCGCCAGGGCTCGGTCGGCCGCGCCATTCTGAACAATATTCGCAAGGCGCAGTTCAAGGGCGAGTTCGGCCTCGTCAATCCGCGCTACTCCGAGATCGACGGCGTCGCGGCCGTCGGCAGTATCGCCAAGCTGGCGTTTGTGCCGGAGCTCGTCGTGCTCACCGCGCCGGCGCGATTGATCGCCGGCCTTGTCGATGAGGCCGGTCGCAGCGGCGCGGCGGGCGCGGTGATCGTCAGTGCCGGGCTTGGCCAGGGACCGGATTCGCTGGCCGACGCGGCGGAACGGGCCGCGCGAAAATACGGCATGCGGCTGATCGGGCCGAACTGCCTCGGCATCATGATGCCCGGCGTCGGTCTGAATGCCAGTTTTTCCGCGCATATGCCGGCGTCGGGAAACCTGGCGCTGATCTCCCAGTCCGGCGCCATCGCCGCCGGCATGGTCGACTGGGGGGCGCAGCGCGCGATCGGCTTTTCCGGAATCGTTTCGATTGGCGATCAGCTCGATGTCGATATCGCCGATCTGCTCGACTACTTCGCGCTGGACGAAGCGACCCAGGCCATTTTGCTCTACGTCGAGGCGATCGGTGATGCCCGCAAGTTCATGTCTGCCGCGCGCGCAGCCGCCAGGGTCAAGCCGGTGTTTGTCGTTAAGTCGGGCCGCATGGCACAGGGCGCCAAAGCGGCTGCGACCCATACCGGGGCGCTTGCGGGCGCGGACGCGGTCTACGAGGCGGCGTTTCAGCGCGCCGGCATCCTGCGGGTTTCGGACCTGCGCCAGTTGTTCGACTGTGCCGAGACGCTCGGGCGGGTCAAGGCGGCGAGTGGTAAACGGCTCGCGATCCTGACCAATGGCGGCGGCCTCGGCGTGCTCGCGGTCGATCGGCTGGTCGAACTGGGCGGCGTTCCCGCCGGCCTATCGCCCGCGATTCACGAGAAGTTGGACGCGGTGTTGCCGCCGACCTGGTCGAAATCCAATCCGGTCGACATCATCGGCGACGCTGATCCCGCCCGCTACGCCGCGGCGCTCCAAGTTCTGCTCGCCGACGCCGGCAATGACGCCGTCCTGGTCATGAACGTGCAGACGGCAATCGCGCGCGCCGACGAGATCGCCGCGACTGTGACCGGCGTGGTCCGGAAATATCGCGCCGAACATCGCCTGTCGCCCAAGCCGGTGCTCGCAGTCTGGGTCGGCGCGGATCATTCGATCAGCGCCCTGCTGAGCAGCGCCGGAATTCCGAACTATCCCACCGAAGACGATGCGGTGCGTGGTTTCATGCACCTGGTCTGCCATCGGGAACTGGTGGAAGCGCTGGCGCGGGTCCCGCCCGCCATGCCGGACGAATTTGCGCCGGACGCGGCGGCCGCAAGCCGGATCGTCGCGGCCGCGATGGCAGATGGCCGGCAATGGCTGGATCCGATCGAGGTCAAGGGGCTGCTGGACGCCTATGGCATTGACGTCGTGCCGACATTTGCGGCCGTCGATGCGGACGAGGCGGTCGCTCACGCCACGGCGTTGTTTGCGCAGGGTTCCACCGTCGTGCTCAAGATCATGTCGCGCGACATCTTGCACAAATCGGACGTCGGCGGCGTTGTCCTCAATCTGACCAGCGCCGACGCGGTCCGCAAGGCGGCGGTCGAAACTCTGGCGCGGGCAAGATCGCTGCAGCCGGAGGCGCGGATCGAGGGCGTGATGGTTCAGGCGATGGTGGTGCGGGCAAAGGCGCGCGAGCTCATCGTCGGGCTGGCGGACGATCCGACCTTCGGCACCGTCGTCGTCTTCGGCCGTGGCGGGACGGCGGTCGAGATCATCAACGACAAGGCGCTGGCGCTTCCGCCGCTTGACCTGCAACTGGCGCGCAGTTTGATCGAACGCACCCGCGTCTCGCGGCTGTTGCCGGCCTACCGCGATGTGCCGGCGGTGAAGAAAGACGCGGTCGCGATGGTTCTGGTCAAGCTGGCGCAGATGGCCGCCGACATTCCAGAAATACGCGGGCTCGATATCAATCCGCTGCTGGCGGACGAGAAAGGCGTGCTCGCCGTCGACGCCCGCGTCGCGGTCGGGCGCGTGGATCGGAAGTTTCGCGGGGCGGGCCCGGCCAACTTCGCCGTGCGGCCGTATCCGTCGCAATGGCAGCGCCATATCGAGGTCAAGGACGGCTGGCGGGCACTCGTTCGCCCGATCAGGCCCGAGGACGAGCCGCTGATCCACGAGATGCTGCGCCACGTCACGATCCAGGATGTGCGGCTGCGGTTCTTCGCGCCAATGAAGGAGTTCTCCCACGAATTCATCGCCCGGCTGACGCAGCTCGATTATGCCCGGGCAATGGCCTTCGTGGCGCTGGACGAAGCGACCGGCGAGCTGGTGGGCGTGGTCAGGATCCACTCGGACTCGATCTATCAGAGCGGGGAATACGCAATCCTGTTGCGGTCGGATGTCAAGGGCAGGGGACTCGGCTGGGCCCTGATGCAGCTCATCATCGAATATGCGAGGTCCGAGGGACTGAAGGTCATCTCCGGCGACGTGCTGGCCGACAATACGACCATGCTGGAGATGTGCCGGAGCCTCGGGTTCGATGTGGCGCCGGATCCGGCGGATCACGATATCTACAACGTCAGGCTCGCACTGTAGGTTGGTGTCGTGCGCCAGTACCCATGCGAGGCATACCCTACTCGGAAGCGCTATTCCTCCAGCGCGCGCCGCAGGCGCCGGATAATGACGCCGCGAGCGCGGTCGTCGGCGGCGGCCTCGATCCGGTCGTTGATGTCGAGGACGAGCTTCGACATGTCGTTGTGCCAGTCGAGCGCCACCACGGCCTCGGGCGCCAGACGGCGGCGGCGGGCGGCGTCAAGCGGCATCGGCACGGCGGCCGACAATTCGTAGACGTCATCCAGCAGCGGTTGAAACACCTTCGCTGCCGGAACGATGCGTTCGGCAACCCGCTCGGCAAGGCCGGCAACGGCCGGCTCTTCGCCATGGACCAGAAACAGGCCGCGCCGTATCGGTCGGCGCGCGCCGATCCATCGCGCCAATTCCGCTCCGTCGGCGTGTCCGGAATAGTCGTCGATGCTGCGGATGCTTGCCGCGACCTTGATCTCGTTGCCCTGGATACGCACGGCCTTTGCGCCATCGACCAAGAACCGGCCAAGCGTCCCCCGGGCCTGAAATCCGACCAGCAGCACCGTGGCTTTGGCGTTCCAAAGCCAGTTTCTGAGATGGTGACGGATACGCCCGGCGTCGCACATGCCGCTGGCTGCGATAACGATATGAAAGCCGGTCAACCTCGCAATCGCCTTGCTCTCGTCGACCGTTTCGGTGAACCGCAACTGGCTCGAACTCAACAGCCGTTGGAGGTCGACTTCGGGGTCGAGGCTTTCGGCGTGCTTGCGGAAAACCTCGGTGGCGCGGATCGCCAACGGCGAATCCAGAAAAATCGGAGCAGGGGGAAGGTCGCCGCGTTCCATCAGCGCGACCAGGTCGACCAGAAGTTCCTGGGTGCGTTCGACCGCAAAGGCCGGAATCAGCAGCGCGCCCTTGCGCTCAGCGGCGTCGCGGACCTCCTCGGCCAGACGCGCGCGGCGTGCATCGGGCGTGGTCGCAGGCCGCTCCCGGTCGCCATATGTCGATTCGCAGATCACATGGTCGAAGCCCGCGGGCGCGTCGGGATCTGGCTGCAGCAGTTTCGCGTCCGGTCCGATGTCGCCAGATGCCAGCACGCGCATCGGCTTTCGTGACGTACTTCCGTCGGTAAACTCGATCTCGATCGAGGCGGAGCCGAGCAGATGTCCGGCATTCCAGTAGCGTGCGCGAACGCCTGACATCACGTCGATCCATGTTTCGTACTCGACCGGGGTGAAGGATTGCAGCGAAGCGATGGCGTCGGCCTGGGTATAGATCGGATCGACCTGGGCGCGTCCGCGGGCGGCGTTACGCCGGTTCAGCGCCAGGACCTCCGATTCCTGGATGCTGCCGGCGTCTGGCAGCATGTATGAGCACAGGTCGATGGTGCCGCGCGTCGCGTGAATCCGGCCGGCGAAGCCGTCGCGCACGAGTTTGGGCAGCAGCCCGCTGTGATCGATGTGGGCGTGAGTAAGCAGCACCGCATCGATCTCGGTGGGGCGAAACGGAAAGTCCCTGTAGTTCAGTTCCTTCAGGGTTTTCTGTCCCTGAAACAGGCCGCAATCGACCAGAAAACGTCCCGCGCCAGTCTCAAACAGATAGCAGGAGCCTGTGACGGTACGCGCTGCGCCGCAAAACCGGATGGTCACACCCATCTTGAAATCTCCGAGGTGCCCGCGCGCATCAGTTCGCCCTTCAAGGCATCGACAAACAGGTCATCGAGCGAAATGGCGTTGGTGGAGTGGGGAACGCTATAGGTCGATCGGATCGATCTGATGCCGGATGAGGTCATCTCGCGGCCAAGCTGTTCCGAAAACAGCGCATGCGTCACCACCGCATCGACGGTCGTTGCACCGGCCGCGGTGAGCGCGTTGGCGCAGGCGATGAGGGTGCCGCCGGACGAGACGATGTCATCCACGATCAACGCCGGGCGGCCGGCAATGCGCGCTGGATCTGGATAGGTGATGGCGACCGACCGGTCGCCGCGGCGGGTCTTTTGGGCAACGGTGTGCGACAGGCCAAGCCGGCCGGCAAGATCGCGGACCCAGGGCAGGGATTCCGCATCCGGTCCCGCTAACACCGTCGTGGGATCTAGGCCGGTCTTGCGCAGCGTTTCCGATATCGCAGGCCCGGCCGACAGATTATCGGACTCGATGCCGGGAAACACGGCCCCGATGTCGGGCGTGCGATGCAGATGCGCATCGACCGTGATGACGCGGTCCGCGCAACGCGCGAGGAACAGGCCGATGACCTTCTGGCTGATCGCCTCGCCGGCATGGAAGGCCGTATCTTGCCGCATGTAGCACAGATAGGGCGCTACCAGCACGAGACGTTTCGCGCCGCCGCGCCGCAGCGCTTCGACGGCGAGCGCCAGCGCAATGAGCTTGTCGTTTGGCCGGTCGAGCGAAGCGTAGATGATGGTCGTGGCGGCTGCCGGACAGGTGGTCACCCGCATTTCGCCGTCGGGAAAGGTATGGATGGTGATCTCGTTGAAGGGGATGTCGAGCCGCGCGGCGAGGCGTGCCGCGTCGCGCGAGGACGATGGCAGGCTCTGAATGGCGGCGCTCATGGCGCCGTCTCTCTGGATGCCGGATGCCGGGCGCCGATCGCATAGCCGCTGTTGCATTTGGCGGCGGCAACGGCGAGGTCGAGTTCGGCCTGGTCGTAGGCGTGAATTCGATAGAGCGGCTGCCCTTTCTCGACGCGATCGCCGATCTTGCGGAACAGCTTGATGCCCGCCCCCTTGTCGATCGGGGCGCCTGCGGTTCGCGCCAGACGGTTCAATTGCAGGCAGTCGATTTCGGAAACGTCGCCGTCACCGCCGGCACGGACATCGAAGGTCAGTCTGCCGATATCGTTGCGGCAGGCCGAGGGCCCCTGGGCGTCGATGATCCCCTGCATCTTCTTCAAGGCCGCGCCGCTCTCGAGCAAGTCGCGGGCGCGCGCGTAACCCGTTCCGCCGCGAAGCTGCGGGTCGTATTCCAGGAGGTGCGCGGCGAGCCGCAGCGATTTTTCGCGAAGGTCGGCGGGTGCGTTCGCCTCGTTGGCAAGGACAGCCATGACGTCCTCGGCCTCGAGAACCGGCCCGATGCCGTTGCCGATCGGCTGGCGGCCATCGGTGGTGATCACCTCGACCGCGATGCCGAAATGATCGCCGACGAACTCAAACAGTTTGCGCAGCCGCATCGCTTCGGTGGCGTTCGCCAGCTTTGCCGTTGGACCGACCGGCAGGTCGATCAGGAGATGGGTCGAGCCAGCCGCGAGCTTTTTGGACATGATCGAGGCAACCATCTGCTCGCGGGTATCGATACACAGCGGGCGTTCGACGGAAATGAGAATGTCGTCGGCCGGTGACAGATTGACGTGCCCGCCCCAGATCAGGCAACCGCGGCACGCGGCGACGATCTCTTTCATCTCCTCGGCCGATACGTCGACCCGGGCCAGAACTTCCATGGTGTCGGCGGTACCGGCGGGCGAGGTGATCGCGCGCGACGAGGTTTTGGGAATGGTGAGGCCGTGCGCTGCGACGATCGGGACGACGATCATGGACGTGCGGTTTCCGGGTATCCCGCCGATGCAATGCTTGTCGACGACGATCGGGTTCGGCCATGTCAGCTGGGTCCCGGCCGCGGCCATCGCCCGGACCAGGGCGAGAAGCTCGCCGCTGGTCATGAAACTCGCAGAGCCAATCAGGAATGCGGCGATCTCCATGTCCGAGTAGCGATAATGCGAGAGGTCGTTGATGATGGCGTCGATTTCGGCCGGCTTGAACGCCCGCCCCTGAATCTTGCCGCGAACTGCATCGAGGCTTTCAGGTGAGGCGGCGGGGCTGACCGTGACCAGGCTGCCGGCAGCTTCGCCAAAGCGCCGAAATGCCGGCTCGGAAAGCCCGATTTCGTCGGATCCGACCAGCGCGTCGTCGTCCGTGATCAGGAGCGTCGCAAGCAGCGCTTTCGCGCCACGCTTCAGTTCGACCCGGCTGAAGCCGCGGAATATTTCCGGCCGCAGCGCGCTGGAGTGACGCGAGATCACCACGATGTTCTCGCGTCCGGTGTCGAGACTGACGCGGCGGACTTTCAGTGGCGGGCGGGAATTGTCCGTATCGCTGCCTTCGGCCATCTGGACTCCGCGGCGTTTCAAGGCCGCTGGCGGTGTGTCAATGCGAAAACAGGATCGGGAGCGGCGGCTTCGACAACAGGCTCTTGGTTGCGCCACCCAGAACGAATTCGCGCCATCGTGAGTGCCCATAGGCGCCCATCACGAGAACGTCGACCCGGTGCGCAACGCAATAGGCCTCAAGTACCTCGCCGATCGGCCGGCCGTCGGCATCGACCTTGTCCAGCACCACATCGATCCCATGGCGCGCCAGGTTCTTGGCCAGTTCCTCCGCCGAATGCTTGCTGTCCAGCTTCTTCTCATTGGTGACGGTGACGATGCGTACCTTGCTGGCTTTTTCGAGCATGGGAATCGCGTCGGACACCGCCCGGGACGCCGCGCGGCTGAAGTCCCAGGCGACCGCAACGGTTTTGAGCTCAAACGGCCGCGGGCGGGGGCTTTCGGGCAGTACAAGGGTTGGCCGGCCCGATCCGAATATTACCGTTTCGGCATACCACTGGTCGTAGCTTTCCGGTACGGGCACGATGGTGAGGTCGCGAAGCCTGGCATAATCGACCAGCAGGTCCGGCACAGCGAAAGTCGCGCATTTCTCAAGATAGGTTTCGTGGAGAAGGCCGGCTTTCTCGGCGGCGGCGTCGAACGCAGCCAGCAGGTCTTTGGCGTTTCTGCGGCTCTTGTCGGCTTCGCGCGCGATCATTCCGGGGACATCGGCGATCGAGCCGGACAGGAAATGCCCGGGGATATCGACATGCGCCTCGCAGGCAACGGCGGCAAGGTGAGCGCCGAAAGCGGCGGCGATCGAAGCCGCGTCCTCCACCACCAGCGCCGGGGTCGGGTCGGGATAGCTGGTCAGCGTGAGCAAGATATCCTTGAATGCCATCAGATTCTCCTTTTGCGCGACACAATCTAGCGTCCTGTCGGCCGGCGCATTTGATTCATCGCAAGGGGCTGGAGGTATCAGTTCCGGGACTGGATCCAAGGGCGTAGTACCGGCTTCAGCGCTTCGAGGAGCACCAGCGCGGTTGCGCCGGCGCCGAGCGCCAGGGCGAGATCGCCGGCGTGCAGGGGCCCGAAAGTAAAGAGCCTGCTTGCCGTCGGCCAGAGCAGGACAACGGCGAGGATCGCGGCGACGACGGCAAGTACCGCCGCCAGGGTGCGGTTTGGCCGCCGCAGCGCGGTCAGCAGTGAGGCGCTGAAGGAGCGGTTGACGAGGATCAAGCTGACGAACACCGCGACGAGCGAGACGAATGCCAGCGCCCGCACTTCCGGCACTGGCATGTCGGATCGGAGCGCGATGACGTAGATGGCGGCGACGAGCGCAAAGGCCAGCGCTCCCTGCAGCGCGCTCCAGGCGACCAGCGGCCATGAGAACAGCGGCTCGTCGGGATCGCGCGGGGGTCGGCGCATGACATCGTCTTCCTCGGTTTCGGCCTCGAACACCAGCGAGCAGACCGGGTCGATCACCATTTCGAGGAACGCGATATGGATCGGCCCGAACAGGAGGGGCAGGCCGAACAGCAGCGGCAGCAGGGCCAGTCCCGCGATCGGCACGTGAACGGCGAGTATGAAGCTCATGGCCTTACGCAGATTGTCGTAGATGCGGCGGCCGAGGCGCACCGCCTTGACGATCGAGCCGAAATCGTCGTCGAGCAGCACGATCGCCGATGCCTCGCGCGCTACATCGGTGCCGCGCCCGCCCATGGCGATGCCGATATGGGCCGCCTTCAGCGAAGGGGCGTCGTTGACGCCGTCGCCGGTCATGGCCACGATCTCGCCGTTCTCCTTGTAGGCGTTGACGATGCGAAGTTTCTGCTCCGGCATGATCCGGGCGAAGACGTGCGTCGTTTCCACCCGGCCGGCCAATTCCGCAGCGCTCAACTCCTCGAGTTGTTCGCCGGTGACGACTTCGCCGCGTTCGAGGCCGGCCTGATGCGCGATCGCTGTTGCGGTCGCCGGGTAGTCGCCGGTGATCATCACGGCCTTGATACCGGCCGACCGGCATTCGCGGACAGCCTCGACGACGCCAGCCCGCAGTGGATCGGCCAGGCCGACGAGTCCGAGGACCTCGAACGCCAATTCGCGCGGCGAATCCGGCCAATCGGCTCCCGCATGCGCGGCGCGCGCGACACCCAGCACGCGCAGGCCCGCGGAGGCCATCGCGTCTACCGACCGCGACAGCGCCGCGCGGTCGGCGGCGCTCAGTCTGCAAAGGGACGCGATCGCTTCAGGCGCGCCCTTGGTGGCGACGACGGATGCGTGCCGATCGCCGTTTGGCTGCCAGATATTGGTTATCGCGAGCAGGTCCGGCCGAAGGCCGTAGCTATGCACCAGCTTCCAGTCCGCATGCCGGTAGCCGGCGTCGGCCAACCGCTCGCGCGCCAGGGCATGGAATGCCTGCTCCATCGGATCGAACGGCTCCGGCGCGCTCGCGAGCAGGCCAAACTCGCCCAGCGTCCGGAACGGCGCCGGCATTTCCGTCCCGTGCTGCGGACGAAGCGCGAGACCGTCTTTCAGCCGCATCTCGACGATCGTCATCCGGTTCTCGGTCAGGGTTCCGGTCTTGTCGGTACACAGCACGGTCGCGGAGCCCAGGGTTTCGATCGCCGCCGCCCGTCGGGTGAGTACCCGCGCCAGCGAAATTCGCCACGCACCCATGGCCATGAAGACGGTGAGGACGACCGGAAACTCTTCCGGCAGCATCGACATGCCGAGCGCAACTCCGGCCAGCACGGCGTCCAGCCAGCCCCCGCGCGTGATCCCGTAAAGCAGGACCGCCAGCACGCAGACCACGCCGCCGAGGATGGCAAACAGGCGGACAAGGCGTCGGGTCTGCGCCTGCAGGCGCGGAGGCTCGATGTCCAGAGCGACCAGCGATTGGCCGATCTTGCCAATCTCGCTGCGCTGGCCGGTGGCGGTCACCTCAGCCGTTCCCGAGCCGCGCACCACCAGCGAGCCCGAGAACACCTGCGGCAGATCATCGCCTCCAGGGCGCCGAAGCCCGCTTCCCGCCCGATCGTCCCATGCGACTTTTCGCACGGGGACGGACTCTCCGGTCAGGGTGGATTCATCGACCTGCATGTCCTGGCAATGCAGAAGCACGGCGTCGGCGGCCACCCGGTCACCTTCCGAAAGAATGATCAGGTCGCCGCGCACGACGTCCCGGCCGGCGATCCGCCGGCGTCGACCGTCGCGGATGACCAACGCACGGGGACTCGTAAGGTCGCGTAACGCCTCCAGAACCCGCTCCGTGCGGCTCTCCTGCACCACGGTGATCACGATCGACATCGTCGCGAAGGCGACCAGGATGATCGCCTCCTTTAGATCTCCGAGCGCCAGGTACACGATGCCGCCGACCAGGAGCAGCGCCAGCATCGGCTCGCGCACCACCTCGATCGCTATTCGAAACGGTGTACGCCGATCGGATTGGGGGAGTTCGTTGTGTCCCTCGGCCTGCAGCCGTGCCTGTGCATCCGCCTCGCTTAGACCGGCGAACGCCGTCATCGGTTAGAGATGTGACACTGTCGTCACCCGGTAGGTGTGCATCTTGCCGCGCTCGTTGATCGAAACGTATTCGCCGACGACGAAGCGCTCGTCCGCGAAGTGATACCCGACCTCATCGGGCTGGCTGGTTTCGCCGTCATAGTGAAAGCCCCAGCCGCCGCCCGGCCGGTGAATGAGATGGCCGTGCCAGTCCGGCTCACCCGGACGCTGGCGCGTGACCCGGCAGGCATCCTTATGTTCGCGCCATAATTTCGCGTCGATGCGGTCGTCAGCGTCGAGCGGCGCCACCAAGATATAGCCGACCTCGACATCGCCCTCGGGATGGCCGGGTTCGCGGGCGAGAGCTATCCGAATATGCCGGAACTGCTTGGGCAGGGAAGCGTTCAGGATCGGTTTCGGGCGGGTGGACATCTCTTGTGTCTCCATGATTTGCGGGCGCGCGGTCGATGTATTGTCTCGATCATTTATGTTCAGTCGGGGTACCAGCCGGAGTGGCGACCCTGGACTTCCTCAAGCTCCTGACGATGAGCGTGATCAGCGGCGACAGCACCAATGGCAGCACGTTGTTCAGGGGATGGCTGACCATGCCGGCGAAATGCGATTGCAAGGTGCGAGCCTCGTTTTGCAACGCCTCGACCGCCAGGCCGTGAATTTCAGAGGCGAGTTCGAGTTCGCGTCCCGCAGCCGGTCTTCCTGCAACCACGAACAGCACGATCGCGATCACGAAATTGACGGCGCCAAGGATCGCCGCGGCCAGGATCGCGCTCCAGATCTGCACCAGCGCGAAATAGGCCGACAGTTCCAGCATCAGCAGGCCGAAGGCTGCGATCAGCGCGGCAAACGCCCGCAGCCCGAGCCCGATCAGCATGTGCCGCATCCGGATTTCCGCGATGATGCGATCGGTTCGCCACAACGCGCGCAGTTGCCTGACGACGTTCTCGCTGTTCACCTTCAGTGCCTCCTCAGCATGAAACCAATGGCGAGGCCGAGCGCAAAGGCCGATGCCAGCGCTGCAATCGGCCGCTCCGCTATCAATTGTTCGATGTGTTCCTCTTCCTCGCCCAGGGTCTCGCCGAGTTCGCTTACGGCGGTCTTGATCTGTTCGGCGAGCGATTCGGCGTGGCTCTTGGCGGCGTCGAATACGTCATCCGTTGTCGTGTCCAGCAGGCGCGACAGTTCGCGTTTGAGCGCCTGCAACTCGGTCCCCAACTCGCCTGATCTGAACATCGCGCCCGTTCCGTCGCTGTGTAACGCAAATCCTAGGTGAGGCGGCGACACCGCTACTTGATTTGGGTCAATCCGGGCGTTGAGGGGCCGCGCCGTGGCGACGCATTGAGGCATGTCAACACGGGTACGTCGCGTGCGACCTAGGAGGAAAATCGACGCAACCGTGGAAACAGCATCTTGGCAACCGCATCCCTGTCAACGGCCATGCCATCGGGCGATACGCTTGAATTACGTCCAGTTGGATCCTGGACGGCGGCCAACGCCGCCACGCTGGAGCGGCTTTCCAACGATGTTGCGCCGCAGCTCGACCGGGCCAGCTTCGTCAGGGTCGATATGGCCGGGCTGCGCGAACTCGACACGATAGGTGCCTGGCTGCTTGAGAGAATGTCGCGGCGGGCAACTGCCGCTGGTCATCGCGCCGATGTCGTCGGTATCGCCGACGACTATGCCGGGCTGATCGAGGAGGTTCGCCAGGTCAACCGCCACCCGCCGACGCCCGCCCCGGCGCGCAACCCCGTGGTGGCGAAGCTCGGCGATATCGGCCGCGGCACCATCGGCGCAGGCGATGACATCGCGGCATTCCTCCAGATGCTCGGTGCGCTGTGCGTTGCAATCATGGGCGTAATTCGCCGGCCGCGGTCGCTGCGGCTGACCTCGTTCACCTACCAACTCTACCGCGTCGGCTGGCAGGCGATACCCATCGTCGTGCTGATCACCTTTCTGATCGGCGCCATCATCGCCCAGCAGGGCATTTTCCATTTCCGCAAGTTCGGCGCCGATTCCTACGTCGTCGACATGGTTGGAATCCTTGTGCTGCGCGAACTCGGCGTGCTGATCGTCGCCATCATGGTTGCCGGCCGCTCGGGCAGCGCCTACACCGCCGAACTCGGCTCGATGAAGATGCGCGAGGAGATCGACGCGCTCTCGACCATGGGGCTGGACCCGATCGAGGTCCTGATGCTGCCCCGGATCCTGGCGCTGGTCTGCGCGCTGCCGATCCTGAGCTTCATCGGCTCGATGGCGGCGCTCTACGGCGGCGGCCTTGTCGCCTGGGCCTACGGCGGCATGGAGCCGGCGATCTTTATCGCGCGGCTGCACGACGCCGTCTCCGTCACCCATTTCCAGGTCGGAATCATCAAGGCGCCGTTCATGGCGCTGGTGATCGGCATCGTCGCCTGCAGCGAAGGGCTTCGGGTCAAGGGCAGCGCGGAATCGCTCGGCAAGCAGACCACCACCTCGGTAGTCAAGTCGATCTTCCTGGTGATCGTGCTCGACGGGCTGTTTGCCGTGTTCTTTGCCTCGATCGGAATGTAGCGATGCTGGACACGGGCGGGCAAATTGCCATTCGCGTGCGCGATCTCGTAGTCGGCTTCCGCCGCCATGTCGTGATTGATCGCCTCGCTTTGGATGTTCGCAAAGGCGAGATCCTTGGCCTGGTTGGCGCTTCCGGCGGCGGCAAGTCGGTACTGATGCGGACCATCATCGGACTGATCCCCCGGCAGGGCGGCGAGATCGAGGTGATGGGCGCGCCGATCAACCATGACCGCGCCACCCGAGACGCGGCCGGGCGCTGGGGCATCCTGTTCCAGCAAGGCGCGCTGTTCTCGTCGCTCACGGCGCGGCAGAACATCCAGTTTCCCCTGCGTGAGAATCTCGTGCTATCGGACGCGCTGATGGACGAGATCGCCACCGCCAAGCTCGAGATGGTCGGGCTCACGCCGGAGGACGGCGACAAGTTTCCGTCCGAACTGTCCGGCGGCATGACCAAGCGGGTGGCGCTGGCCCGCGCGCTGGCGCTCGACCCCGCGATCGTATTTCTCGACGAGCCGACCTCGGGGCTGGATCCTATCGCCGCCGGCGATTTCGACACGCTGATCAAGACATTGCAGAAAACGCTGGGGTTGACCGTGTTCATGGTGACCCATGATCTTGCCAGCCTCAACACCGTTTGTGACCGCGTCGCCGCGCTGGCCGACGGCAGGATCGTTGCCATCGGACCGATGCGCGAATTGCTGCAATCCGGGCATCCCTGGGTCCGGGCCTATTTTCACGGCAAGCGCTCCCAGATGCTGCAACCCAAGGCGAGTTGAAAGATGGAAACCCGCGCTCCCTTCGTCGTCGTCGGCGCCTTCGTGCTGGCCGCCATCGTCGCCGTGTTCGGCTTCGTCTACTGGCTGCAGAACACCGGCGGGCTCGGCCCGCGCACGACCTATCGCGTGCAGTTCGAGGGTTCAGTGCCCGGGCTGCTGGTTGGCGCCGCGGTGCTGTTCAACGGCATCCGGGTCGGCGAAGTGACCGATCTCGGTCTCGCGCCCGGCAATCCGCGCGGCGTCCATGCGAGCATCTCGGTCGCTGCGGCGACGCCGGTTCGGGCCGACACCAAGGTCGGCCTGGAGTTTCAGGGCCTGACCGGGGTGCCCGTGATCGCGCTCGAAGGCGGCATTCTGGTCGCAAAGGACGGCGAGGTGCCGACGCTGGTTGCCGAGCCGGGTGCGGGGCAGGGCATGACGCAAGCCGCGCGCGATGCGTTGCGCAAGGTGGATTCGGTGCTGGCGGAGAATTCAGGGGCATTGAAGGAAACCATTTCCAACTTCAAGGTGTTCTCGGAGGGTCTCGCCCGCAACACCGGCAAGCTGGACGGCATCGTCGCCGGCCTCGAGCGCATGACCGGCGTGACCGGCCCGCCGCCGAAAGTTACCTATGATCTGGCGGCGCTGCGGGATGCCGGTCCTGTCGGCAAGATCATCAATGTGCAGTGGGCGATCCCGGAGCCAACGGCGGTGGCGATGCTGGAGACGCAGCGTTTCCTGTTCTCGCCGGCGCAGGAACACCCGGGATTCGCCGAAGCGATGTGGGCTGACGCGCTGCCGAAACTGATCCAGGCGCGGCTGATCGAAAGCTTCGAGAATTACGACATCGCGCATGCGCCGTTGCGTATGGCCGATATCGGCCAGATCGAATTTCAGCTCCTGATCGATGTCCGGCGGTTTCGTATCGCGGTCGAACCTGGGCCCGCCGCCGAAATCGGCCTGTCGGCCAGGATCGTCGACAAGAACGGCAAGGTCGTCGCCTCGCGGCGGTTTGAGGAAAACGAAAGGTTCGCCTCCCTCGCGCCGGCGGAAGCCGTCGCGGCGTTCAGCGCGGCGTTCGGCCGGATTGCCAAAGACATGATCGCCTGGACGGTGCAGGTCTACTAGAGGAGGGGCGCGCTATTGGTCGCGCGGCGCGCCAGACCGCCGCGATCCGCCTATTCGAGGGTCTTCAGATACGCCAGCAGATCGCCGATCTGATCCGGTTCGAGCTGGAAGGCGGGCATCGTGGGGTGCCCGGTATACATGCCTTCGGCCAGCGCCTCCGCGATGGTCTCGATCGGGTAACGCTTGTGCAGGATACGGAAGGGCGGTGCGATCTTGAGCGGGCTCGGCGAAACCCTGTCGACCGAATGGCATCGCGCGCAGTTGTTCAGCGCGAAGGTCTTGCCGCGCTGCTGTTGGGGTGAGGCCGCCACACCCGGCGTCGCAGCGGCCAGCGCAAACGCCAGCGCCACCAGAATTCGTCCAATCATAGCGGCGCCAACTCCATGGAGAAACGTGGCCTCCCGAACAGAATCCACGATGAGGCTTTAATCGTCGCCGAACTTGATCTGGATCAACCGGCGACCGCTGGAACCACTACCATGAAATATGTCTCCGCGCTGGCGTACCCATCAAGGGCCTGGAGATATGGCGGCCATTCCGCCGTCGAGCAGGCGCTGCAATGATACGCACCATCTCTGCGAAACCAAATCGTGCGAATTCTGGCCGTTGCGCGGCCTGTGCCGTTCGGTCGTTGAGCATTTGTGGCGCACTCGATCAGTCCGACCTCGCCGAGTTCGAACGAATCTCTCGCCACGTCCGTCTCGGCCCTCGGGAGGGACTCTTTGCGGCAGGGCAAGCCGCCAGTTCCGTTCACAATCTGACCGAGGGCGTGGCGCGTCTGTATAAACTGCTGCCGGACGGCCGGCGGCAGGTGATTGGCTTTGCGTTGCCGGGAGATTTTCTCGGCCTGGCGCCTTCCGATCGCTACAGTTTTTCGGCGGACGCGATCGATTCCGTGTCGGTGTGCCGTCTCTCCAGGGAGGCGTTCACGCATTTCATCGGACAGCGGCCACATTTTCTGATCCGGATCAACGAATTCGCAGCCCGTGAACTCATGCTGGCGCAGGAACAGATGCTGCTGTTGGGCCGGCGAACGGCGGAGGAGAAGGTTGCAGCCTTCCTTGTTGTCTGGCGCGAACGCCTGAAACAGATCGACGACGACCGGCAGACCATCGCGCTGCCGATGAGCCGGCAGGACATCGCCGACTATCTCGGATTGACGATCGAAACCGTGAGCCGGACGCTGACCCGGTTCGAGCGTGAAGAGATGCTCGTGATTGTCGCCGGCGGCGTCCGCCTGCTGGACCCGGCCCGGGCTGAAGCGATGGCGGCAGCGTAACAAATCTGGCAAAGCCGCGGTCTGGTTGATTCAGGTCAAAGCCGAGAGGTCGGCGCGCGGGCATGGTTATCCCACAGAGGAGACCAGAACCATGCCGATCGATTCGTTGATTCTTTCCGTCTGTGTCGTTGCCATGTTCGCGGTGTTTGCCGGGGTGTTGATCTGGGCCGATCTGCAGACCCGCCCGAACCGGCTGGCCGGGCCGTCCACGGCGAAACGCCGGGCGTTCTGATTCATGGCGTTTCCCGGCGGAGCCGTCCGCCGCAAGAGGACGTCGCCGTGAATGATATCGTCCGCCGTTACGCCAGACTTCAAGTTCCGCGGTACACGTCCTATCCAACGGCCGCCGAGTTCACGGCTGACGTCGCTGCGATCGACCAGCGGCAGTGGCTGGAGAATGTCGACACGGCGGAAGCCGTCTCGGTCTATCTGCACGTGCCGTACTGCCGTGATCTGTGCCTTTACTGCGGCTGCAATACCAAGAAGGCGTTGCGTGACGACGTCATCGCGGCCTATCGGGGCGCGCTTGTGCATGAGGTCGCCCTTGTCAGCGACATCTTGCCGGCGCCGATGCGCATCGCCCGGCTGCACTGGGGCGGCGGCACCCCGAGTATCCTTGGAGTGGACGGGCTCGCCTCGGTCATGCAGGTTCTGCGCGACCGCTTCGTTTTCGAGGCCGATCATGAACTCGCCATCGAACTCGATCCGAGATATGTAACCGAGGACCTGGCGAACGGGCTGGGGCGACTCGGCGTCAACCGCGCCAGTCTTGGCGTGCAGGATGTCAATCCGCTGGTGCAAGCCGCGATCGGCCGCTGCCAACCGATGCATGATGTCGAAACCGCCGTCGCGCGCCTGCGCCGCGCAGGCATTCTGAATCTGAATTTCGACTTGATCTACGGCCTTCCGCTGCAGACCACCGCCTCGCTTCGCAAGACCTGCGCGATCGTGGCGGCGCTGTCGCCGGATCGCATCGCCTGCTACGGCTATGCCCACATGCCGCACCTGAAGGCCAACCAGCGGCGAATTGACGAGCGCGCGCTTCCCGACGCCGATCAACGCTTGGATCAGGCCGGGATCATCGCCGATGAGTTCATTGGTCGTGGCTTCCAGAAAATCGGCATCGATCATTTTGCCAGGTCCTCCGACGCGCTCGCCCGCGCCGCGGCGTCGGGGCGGCTTCATCGCAATTTCCAAGGTTATACCGACGATGGGACGAGAAACCTGATCGGCTTCGGCGCGTCGTCCATCTCCATGTTTAAGGACGGATATGTCCAGAATATCTCGGACGTCCCGAGCTATGTTCGCGCGATCTCGTCCGGTCGTCTCGCAGCGTCGCGCGGCTGTCGCCTGGATGCGGCTGAGCGGCAGCGCGCCCGCACCATTGAAAGCCTGATGTGCAGCTTTCACGCCGATCTCGACATCACTGCACCGGACCTTTCATTCGACGAGGAGTTCGCGTTGCTCCAGCCGCTGGCCCGCGATGGCCTGGTCCGGATCGAGGATCGGGTCGTGACGGCCACCGAGGCGGGCCGTTCGCTTGTTCGCGTCATCGCAGCGGTGTTCGATCCCCACACCCGCGTCAACGCCGCGCGCTTCAGCAAGGCGGTCTGACAGGTTGGTCACGTTGATCCACGTCAAGACATGGGCGCCAGCTTGCGGTTTGTGAATCACTGTTGCGAGGCGTCCGTGCGATGACGTGCTCCGTCCAGCCGGCCCCGTGGACACACGTCCTGAAGCGCGTGACGCTTCTACATGCGACGTCGGTAACCGACCGGCATCCGTGCGGGCCGGCGGAAATCCGCGGAAACGGCTACTGCCGATGGGTCCGTACTGTTGCTGAATCGTCTCACCGGCCGATTTCTGGCCGGTGATTTTCCCCAATCAAGATTCAAACCAGGGAACTTTTGACTTCGATCAAATCGCGGTTCGCTAAGCCGTGATCATGGTGCGGTGCACATGAAGAAGAGAAGCCCGCGCATGACCCCATCTCAGACCGCAAAATCGATGACGCACGGCGAGGCCGGTCTGGTGCTGGTCTTCGCGCTGTCCGCGCTGCTGTGCCTGTTCGCCGCCGCCAAGGCGCTGGATTCGGCGTTCGCCTTTCACGCCCTGCTGTCGAGCGCCGCCAGCCTGGCCGCCGTCATTGTCATCGCAAACCGGTATTTCGCCCGGCCCGCGGGGGTGACGCCACAGGAAATCAACGGCCGGCCCAACTACAATATGGGCCCGGTCAAATTCGCAGCCGTCATGTCGGTGGTCTGGGGTATCGCCGGATTTACGGTCGGGCTCGTGATCGCCCTGCAACTGGCATGGCCCGCGCTCAATCTCGACCTGCCATGGACGAGCTTCGGCCGGCTGCGGCCGCTGCATACCTCCGCCGTCATCTTTGCGTTCGGCGGCAACGTGCTGATCGCAACCTCGTTCTACGTGGTGCAGAAGACCTGCCGCGCGCGGCTGGCGGGCGACCTCGCGCCCTGGTTCGTCGTCGTCGGCTACAACTATTTCATCCTGGTTGCCGGCACCGGCTACCTGCTCGGCGTGACCCAATCCAAGGAGTATGCCGAGCCGGAGTGGTACGCCGACCTGTGGCTGACGATCGTCTGGGTGGCCTATCTGCTGGTCTTCCTCGTGACCATCATCAAGCGGAAAGAGCCGCATATCTTTGTCGCCAACTGGTTCTATCTCGCCTTCATCGTCACCATCGCCGTACTTCATCTCGGCAACAATCCCGCGTTGCCGGTATCGGTGTTCGGCTCGAAATCCTACATCGCCTGGGGCGGCGTCCAGGACGCCATGTTCCAATGGTGGTACGGGCACAACGCGGTCGGCTTCTTCCTGACTGCCGGCTTCCTCGCCATCATGTACTACTTCATTCCAAAGCGCGCCGAGCGGCCGATCTATTCCTACCGGCTGTCGATCATCCATTTCTGGGCGCTGATCTTTCTCTACATCTGGGCTGGACCGCACCATCTGCACTACACCGCGCTGCCGGACTGGGCGCAGACGCTTGGCATGACCTTCTCCATCATGCTGTGGATGCCGTCCTGGGGCGGCATGATCAACGGCCTGATGACGCTGTCGGGCGCCTGGGACAAGCTTCGCACCGACCCCGTGCTGCGCATGCTGGTGGTGTCGGTCGCCTTCTACGGCATGTCGACCTTCGAGGGGCCGATGATGTCGATCAAGGTCGTGAACTCGCTCAGCCACTACACCGACTGGACCATCGGCCACGTGCATTCGGGGGCGCTGGGCTGGGTCGGATTCGTTTCGTTCGGCGCGCTGTACTGCATGGTCCCGTGGCTGTGGGATCGCAAGGGCCTCTACAGCTTGAAGCTGGTCAACTGGCACTTCTGGGTCTCGACCATCGGCATCGTGCTCTACATCTCGGCGATGTGGGTGTCGGGCATATTGCAGGGCCTGATGTGGCGCGCCTACACCTCGCTCGGTTTCCTCGAATACTCCTTCATCGAGACCGTGGAAGCGATGCATCCGTTCTACATCATTCGCGCCGCGGGCGGCGCGCTGTTCCTGATCGGAGCGTTGATCATGGCCTATAATCTCTGGATGACGGTGCGCGTCGGCGAGGCGGAAGTGCAATCGCCGGTCGCCCTTCAGCCGGCGGAATGAGGAGCGATCGGATGTCCTTCTGGACCAGGCACCAAATCTTCGAGAAGAATTCGATCATCCTGGTCGCGGGGATTCTCGTGGTCATCGCGATCGGCGGACTCGTCGAGATCACCCCGCTGTTCTATCTCAAGAGCACCATCGAAAAGGTCGAGGGCATCAGGCCGTACACGCCGCTGGAGCTTGCCGGGCGCAACGTCTATGTCCGCGAGGGCTGTTATCTCTGCCATTCGCAGATGGTCCGGCCGCTGCGCGATGAAGTCGAGCGCTACGGCCACTACTCGCTCGCGGCCGAGAGCATGTACGACCATCCGTTCCAGTGGGGGTCCAAGCGTACCGGTCCCGATCTGGCGCGTGTCGGCGGCAAGTATTCGGATGAATGGCATGTCACGCATCTGATCAACCCGCGCGCCATCGTGCCGCAATCGATCATGCCGGGTTACGCCTTCCTGTCCCGGGCGGAAATCGTGGAAGCGGAGGTCGCGGCTCACCTGCGCGCCAGCCGCGCCGTCGGCGTGCCGTATTCGGACGACCAGATCGCCAATGCCGCCGCCGATCTCAGGGCGCAGGCCGACCCTGACAATGCCGGCGTGGACGCGTTCACCAAGCGCTATCCGAAAGCGGTCGCGCGCAACTTCGATGGCAAGCCCGGAACGCCCACCGAAATGGATGCGCTGGTCGCCTACCTGCAGATGCTCGGCACGCTGGTCGATTTCAAGCTCTACAACGAAAAAGCAAATCTTCGCTGAGAAGGCAGAACGATGAAAGCAATTCTCACTGTCCACAATATTGCGTCGGACGTCGTCACCTCGTTCTGGACACCGGCCTTTGTCGCAATCTTCATCGCCATCGTGGTCTACGCCCTCTGGCCGCGCAACCAGGCCGCCTTTGACGAGGCTGCCAGAATGCCCTTGCGCGAGGAGTGAGGCAATCATGACCGAACACCCCGATATTGACCAGGTTTCTGGAAGAACGACCACCGGCCATGAGTGGGACGGCATCAAGGAACTCAACACGCCGCTGCCGCGCTGGTGGGTGATCACCTTTTACGCGACCATCGTCTGGGCGATCGGCTACTGGATCGTGTATCCGGCCTGGCCATTGCTGTGGAGCCATACGACCGGAATATGGAACTACTCGACCCGCGCGGAAGTCGCGACCGAGCTTGCCAATCTGGAGAAGGTCCGCGGCGACAAGATGGTGGCGCTGGGTGCGGCGCCACTGGCTGACATCGCCAGGGATCCGGCCTTGCTCGCCTTGGCCCGTGCCCGCGGCAAGACCGTGTTCGGCGACAATTGCGCACCCTGCCACGGCACTGGTGGCGCCGGCGCCAAGGGCTATCCCAATCTGAACGACGACGAATGGCTGTGGGGTGGCAGCCTTGACCGGATCATGCAGACGATTCAGTTCGGCATTCGTTCCGGCCATCCGAAGGCGCATGAGAGCGTCATGTTGGGCTTCGGCAAAGAGGGCGTTCTCAAGAGGGACGAAATCGTGACCGTCGCCAACTACGTCCGCTCGCTGTCGGGCCTGTTGACGGCTGCGGGATACGACGCGGCGGTCGGCAAGAAAATCTTCGCCGACCAATGCGTCTCGTGCCATGGCGACAACGGCAAGGGAAACCAGGACCTCGGCTCGCCCGATCTTACCGACAAGATCTGGCTCTACGGCGCGGACGAGGCGACGCTGGTCGAGACGATCGGCAACGGCCGCGCTGGCGTTATGCCTGGCTGGGTCAACCGTCTCGATCCTTCGACGATCAAGGCGCTGACGGTCTACGTCCACTCGCTTGGCGGAGGCAAATAGCGCGGACCGAACCCAGGCCTGGCCGGGTCCGGATTGAGGTGGATCAAACGCGGTCGCGGAGCCGGGCCTACAGTGAACATGGCACCAGATCAACTCCGGCGATGAACAGGCCCGTGACTCCAACCGAACTGCAGCTTCAGGACGATGGGCCGCTTTATGTGGCCCAGAAGAAGGTCTATCCGCAGAGCGTTTCCGGAACCTTCCGCCGCACCAAATGGGGCCTGATGGCGCTTTGCCTCGGCGTCTATTATCTGCTGCCATTCGTGCGATGGAACCGCGGCCTGGGCGCCCCGGACCAGGCGGTGCTGATCGATCTGCCGAACAGCCGATTCTACTTCTTCTTCATCGAGCTGTGGCCGCAGGAAGTCTATTACTTCACCGGCCTGCTGATCGTCGCCGCGCTGACGCTGTTCCTGATGAACGCGGTGGGTGGTCGCATCTGGTGCGGCTATCTCTGTCCCCAGACGGTCTGGACCGACCTGTTCTACGCGGTCGAGCGGATGATAGAGGGCGACCGCCGCGAGCGCATGCGCAAGGATGCGGCCAAGGGCGCGATGAAGCTGGAGCGATACGCCGAGATCGCGCTCAAGCATGCGATCTGGCTGATGATCGCGTGGTGGACCGGCGGCGCCTGGGTGCTGTATTTCAACGATGCGCCGACGCTGGTGAAGCAGCTTGTCACCTTCCAGGCGCCTGCTGTCGCCTATATCTGGATCGGAATCCTGACGGCCACGACCTATCTCCTGGCCGGCTTTATGCGCGAGCAGGTCTGCGTTTACATGTGCCCGTGGCCGCGCATCCAGGCCGCGCTCACCGACGAATGGGCGCTGAACGTCACCTACAAGTACGATCGCGGCGAGAAGCGGACGTCGCTGAAGAAGGCGAACGAGCTGCGCGCGCTAGGCAAACCCGTCGGCGACTGCATCGATTGCTATCAATGCGTCGCAGTGTGCCCGACCGGCATCGATATCCGCGATGGTTCGCAGCTCGGCTGCATCCAGTGCGGCCTTTGCATCGACGCCTGCGACAGTGTGATGACCCGGATCGGGCGAGAAACCCGCCTGATCGGATACGACAACGATATCAACATCCACCGGCGGCGGGAAGGCAAGCCGCCGATCTATCGCATCGTGCGGCCGCGCACCGTTGCCTATGTCGTGATGATCGCCGCCGTGGGGGCAATCATGCTCTACGCGTTGCTGAACCGGACGCTGCTGGACATCAGCGTGTTGCATGATCGCAATCCGCTCGCGGTGAAGCTGAGCGACGGCTCGATTCGCAACGCCTACACGGTACGCCTCCTGAACAAGCGGGGCTTCGATCGCGTCATCGCGATCGACATGGATGGCCCGGTCAACGCCACGCTCCACGTCGTCGGCGCCGATTCCGTCACCAAGGATCGCCCGATGATCGTTCTGCCGCGGGACACCACCACGGAGTTGCGGCTGCTGGTGACGGCGCCGGCGGAAAGCAATGCCGCCAAATCCGTTCCGGTACGTTTCCGCGTTACCGATATCGGGCTGGGCGAAGTCGCCTCGGCCACCGATCATTTCGTGTCGCCATGAGATACGGAGCGTTGACATGAGCCAGATGCAGTTGCCGCGGCCGCTGACTGGTGGCCGGGTATTCCTGATGCTGGTGGCGTTCTTCGCCGTCGTGATCGGGGTCAATCTCGTCATGATGCGGCTGGCGATCCAGACCCTGCCGGGCACGGAGGTCGACAGCGCCTACAGCGCCAGCCTCGCCTATGCCAGGGAGATTGCGACGGCCCGCGACCAGAGTGCGCGCAACTGGAAGGTCGATGCCCGCGTCGAGCGGAGCGGGCAAAGCGGCGCGACGCTACGGGTCGAGGCGCGCGACAGCGACGGCCGCCCGATGTCCGGCCTGACGTTTCAGGGCCGGTTCGAGCGGCCGACCGACCGGCGCGCCGATCTTCCGGTGGAGCTTTCCGAAGTGGGGATCGGCATCTATCGCGGAAGTGCGGCGGCGATCGCGCCTGGCCAATGGGACCTGGTGCTGGAAGGCGCCGCGGCGGGCCAGCGATTGTTCCTTTCGAAAAATCGCGTGCTGTTGAACTAGAGGGGCCTCACCATGCAGGCGACGCGAGATTTTTCCCACTATGTCCGCCATCTCGGACCGGGCCTGTCGCATATCGATCTGGCGGTGGAGGGCGTCAGTTGCGCCGGCTGCATGTCGAAGATCGAGCGCGGCCTTTCCGCGCTTCCTGACGTGACGCTGGCGCGGGTCAATCTGACCGATCGCCGTGTGGCGCTGGAGTGGAAGGGGAGCGCGCTCGACCCCTCGCGTTTCATCGACCGGCTGGCAGAGCTTGGCTACAAGGCCTATCCGTTCGAGCCGGTGCGCGCCGAGGCGGTCGAGACCGCGCAGGCGGCCTTTCTCCTGCGCTGCCTCGGCGTCGCCGCCTTTGCCGCGATGAACGTGATGATGCTGTCGATCCCGGTCTGGTCCGGCAATGTCGGCGACATGATCCCGGAGCAGCGCGATTTCTTCCACTGGTTGTCGGCGCTCATTGCATTGCCGGCGGCAGCGTATTCGGGGCAGCCGTTCTTCATTTCGGCCTTCCGCGCCCTGCGGGCGCGCCGCACCAACATGGATGTTCCGATTAGCATCGGCATCGTGCTGGCGCTGGCGATGTCGGTGGTGGAAACGGTCCACCACGCCGAGCATGCCTATTTCGACGCCGCGCTGATGCTGCTCGCTTTCCTGCTGGCCGGCCGCTACCTCGACCAGAGCATGCGCCGCAAGACGCGCGCGGTGGCCGGAAACCTGGCGGCGTTGAAGGCGGAGACGGCGACGAAGTACATCGGCGCCGACGAAATATGCGTGGTGCCGATTGCTGCGGTGCAGGCCGGCGATATCGTCCTGCTGCGCCCCGGCGAGCGGTCCGCTGTCGACGGCACGGTGATCGAGGGACAGTCGAAGATCGACCAGAGCCTGATCACCGGCGAAACCCTGCCGGTAAAGGCAGGGCCGGGTGCGGCCGTCCATGCGGGGACGCTCAACCTTTCCGGCGCGTTGCGGGTGCGGGTGGCGGCGGCCTCCGAAGCCACGTTGCTGGCGGAGATCGGCCGGCTGCTCGACAACGCCGTGCAGGCGCGGTCGCGCTATGTGCAACTCGCCGACCGGGCGTCGCGGCTCTATGCCCCGGTCGTGCATGCGGCGGCGCTCGTGACCATGCTGGGCTGGGTCGCATGGGGCGCGAGCTGGCATGACGCCATCGTCACCGCGATATCGGTTCTCATCATCACCTGCCCCTGTGCGCTTGGCCTGGCAATCCCCGCGGTGCAGACCGTGGTGTCTGGCGCCATGTTCCGATCAGGCGTGCTGCTCAATTCCGGCGACGCCATCGAGCGTCTGGCGGTGGTCGACCGCGTCGTGTTCGACAAGACAGGCACGCTGACCTTGCCGGAGCTCGACGTCACCAATGCGTCGAGCGTTCCGCCTGATGTGTTCGAACTCGCCGGTCGGTTGGCGCTTGCCAGCCATCACCCCGTCGCGGCCGCGGTGGCTCGCGCTGCCGGAGCGAGGGCGCCGTTGGAGGGGGTCGAGGAGGTGGCGGGCGAGGGGGTGCGCGGACGGGTCAACGGGTTGGAAGTTCGGCTCGGCAGGCCGTCATTCTGCGGTGCGGAGCTGATCGCCGACGAGACTCTGCGCCGTGATCCGGAGGCGTCCGTGGTTGCCTTTAGGCACGGCGACGCGCGGCATGTTTTCGCCGTGCGGCAGCGTTTGCGCGTCGATGCGGCAGGCGCGATCGCCACCTTGCTCAAGGCCGGCATCAAGGTCGAGATACTGTCCGGTGATCGCGAGCCCGCCGTGCGCGAGGCCGCCCGGTCACTCGGCATTGATGAATGGCGTGCCGGCGTGACGCCGGCCGAAAAGATCGCGCGGATCGAGGAGTTGAAGCGTCAGGGGGCCAAGGTCCTGATGGTGGGCGATGGCATGAACGACGCGCCGGCGCTGGCCGCGGCGCACGTTTCGATGTCGCCGGTCAGCGCGACCCATCTGAGCCAGGCCACCGCCGACCTGGTATTCCTCGGCGACCGCCTCGCACCCGTCGTCACCGCGATCGGTTTCGCGCGCAAGGCGCTGCTCCTGATGCGGCAGAACCTGTGGCTGGCCGCGGGCTACAATGTGCTGGCGGTGCCGTTGGCGGTTGCGGGCCTGGCGACGCCGCTGGTCGCGGCGGCGGCGATGTCGGGTTCGTCGCTGCTGGTGATATTGAACGCGCTTCGCGCGCACCGCGGCGCGCGGGAGTTCGGCTGATGGAAGTTCTGGTATTTCTGGTCCCACTGGCGCTGGCGCTCGGTCTTCTCGGCCTGACGGCATTTCTCTGGTCGCTCAAGAACGGCCAGTACGACGACCTCGATGGCGCGGGCTGGCGGGCGATCGCCGACGATGAACCTGCTCCGGACAAGCCGGCGCCGTAGGCGGGATTGATGGTGTTCGGGGCCGGGTTCTCGCCGGCTGCCGGGCGAAAAAGCATTGCGCTATGCTCGTTCGTCGGGCACCCCGCTACAGTCCCCAATCCCGATTGGTAAGCACGCCATGCCTGACGGTTCCGCCTCTGCCCATCGCTATCGTCCGAAACTCGTCACGGTCCTGACCGAGGGGTACGATCTTGGCTGTTTTCGAAGGGATCTGCTGGCGGCCCTGACCGTCGCGATCGTGGCTCTCCCGCTATCCATGGCGATCGCCGTCGCCTCGGGCGTTTCGCCCGAGCGGGGATTATATGCCGCCGTCATCGGCGGCTTTATTGTCTCGGCGCTGGGCGGGAGCCGCTACCAGATCGGCGGGCCGGCCGGCGCGTTCATCGTACTGGTGGCGGCCACCGTGACGCGGTTTGGCCTCGATGGCCTTCTGCTCACGGTCTTCATTTCCGGCTTCATGCTGACGCTGATCGGCCTTTTGCGGCTCGGCGCGTTGATCCGCTACATTCCGCATCCGGTCACGATCGGCTTTACTTCCGGTATTGCGGTCACGATCTTTGCCAGCCAGCTGAAGGACCTCGGCGGCCTCAAGCTTCCCGCTGCCGAGCCCGGGCCGCTGTTGCCGAAGCTTGCTATGCTCGCGCAGTCGCTGCCGACCATCACCCCGGCCGCGATTGCTATCGGCGTGGGTACGGCGGCGGCGATCTTCCTGCTGCGGCGCCTGATGCCGAACTGGCCGGGAATGCTGATCGCCGTGACGCTCGCTTCGGTCGCCGCCTGGTTCTTTCAGCTTCCGGTCGAGACGATCGGCAGTCATTTCGGGCAACTGCCTGGTGGATTGCCGTCGCCGCGCTTGCCGGCGATCTCCTATTCAGCCGTGCTGGAAGTGTTGCCGACGGCGCTCTCGTTCACCCTGCTCGGGGCGGTCGAAAGCCTGCTCTCGGCCAAGGTTGCCGACGGCATGACCGGGCGCAAGCATCGTTATAACATGGAAGTCGTCGCGCAGGGCGTCGCCAACGTCGCGTCTGCGCTGTTCGGCGGGATCAGCGTGACCGGAACGATCGCCCGCACCGCGACCAATATTCGCGCCGGCGCGTGCAGCCCGGTTTCAGGCATGGCGCATGCGCTCTTCGTTCTGTTGTTCATGCTGGTGGCAGCCCCGCTGGCGAGCTTCATTCCGCTCGCGGCGCTGGCGGGTGTGCTGGTGGTGGTGTGCTGGAACATGGCGGAAAAGGAAGAGTTCTTTCGCCTGCTTCACGACTGGCGCAGCGCGGCCGTGCTGATCGCGACCTTCGGCCTGACGCTGATCGAAGACCTTACGGTCGGGATCATTGCCGGATGCGCCCTGGCGGCGGCGTTCGCGATCTACGATCGCCTCAAGCGGCCCTGGCGCGTTGAACGACCCTGAAGGCGGCCGGCGCGATCTGCCCGCCTAGTCCTTTGCCGCCGGCCCGGTCGCAAACTGCGGGAACATCGCCGCGACGATCGGCCCGTCGGTACGCCAGGAATGGCAGCCGCCGATGAAGAACGGCCGCTCGCCGCCGCTGCGCTGGTCCAGCGTCTCGGGCCCTTCCGGATTCTTGCCGTTCGACAGGGTCTGGAACAGCGTGGTCACGGCGGGGCCGAGCAGTTCGGCCAGATGCGTGCAGGTCTCGATCCGGCCGATCTTGCGCCGGACCAGTTCGCGCCAGCCCGGTCCGATGCGCTCGCCGACCAGGCGCTGCAGGATCGGCTCGACCTCGATGCAGGTGGGGTAGGGCGTGGCGCGCATTGTCGCCTCCGCCTCGCATATCCGCATGTCGTCGTCGATCGCCAGCCGCAGGCCGATATCGTGAACGGGATCGCCCGGCAGCAGTTCACCGCGGAAACGATCGGCGGGCTGGGCGAAGGGCTTGGTATCCCGCAACCAGGCTTCGACTTCCCAGAGCCCGTCGTCCCGCAGATAGCCGGTGCACTCCACCGATCGCGTATGCAGGTGGCGGCGGGCCGTCTTGGCGTTATGTTCCGGAGGCATCGGTTCTTTCTAGTTGCGGCGCTGTAGCACCCATGAAGTCGGCTCAGCCGAATTTGATGATCATCTTCCCAAGTGCGGCCCGTGACTGCATGGTCTTGAAGGCGTCGCGAAAATTCTCGAACGGCACCACCTTGCCGACCACCGGTTTCAATTTGCCTGAGGCCAGCCAGTCGAACAGCTGCGCGATCAGGCGGGCGTGGGTCTCCGGCTCGCGCTTCTGGATTTGGGCAAGGTCGACGCCGAGCAGCGCTCCGCCCTTGAGCAGCGGCAGGTTGAACGCCAGCGCCGGAATGGTGCCTGATGCGAAGCCGATGACGAGATGACGTCCCCGCCAGGCGATCGAGCGAAACGCCTGCAGCGCCACCTCGCCGCCGACCGGATCGAAAATCACGTCCGGCCCATGCCCGCCGGTCAGCGCCTTGAGCGTGTCCCGCCAATCCGCCTTGGTGTAGTCGATCGTCGCGTCGGCGCCGTGACGAGCCGCGAACTCGCGCTTTTCCGGGGTCGAGGCTGCCGCGATCACCCGCGCGCCCATCAGCCTGCCGATCTGCACGGCGGCGATGCCGACGCCGCCGGCTGCTCCCAGCACCAGCAGCGTTTCGCCCGCACGTAGCGCGGCGCGTGCGTCGAGGGCATAGAGTCCGGTGAGGTAATTGGCCTGGAACGACGCGCCGGCCTCGAAGGCGACCTGCGCCGGCAAGTGTTTGAGCGCCGCCGATGGCACGGTGATGTATTCGGCCAGCGCGCCCGACCGGGTCATGCCGATGACGGGCATGCCGGGCTTGAACGCGCCGACATCGTCGGCGACCGCATCGACCACGCCTGCGAATTCGGTGCCCGGCACGAACGGCAGCGGGTCCTTGGTCTGATATAGACCCTGCACCTTCAGCCCGTCGACAAAGCCGACGGCTGCCGCGCCGATCTTGACGCGGACCTCGCCGGCCGAGATGCCCGGCAGGCTGACTTCCTTGATCGCGATGCCGTCGATCGAATCATAGCTCTCGACAACGACCGCCTTCATGTCATTTCTTTCATGCGTTACTTCGTGCAGCGCAAGGTCCGCGCGCCGTCATTTCGAGGTGTTCGATGATTCGCGGCAACGTCGCTACTCGGCAGCTTCTGCCTGCCGGTCGATCGCAAGCGCGCCGGCCTTGATCAGCGGGATCAGGTCGCGGCCGATCGCGACCGTGTCGTGCGGATTTTCGAAGCCGCGCAACAGGAACGAGTCGATCCCGAGCCGGTAATATTCCAGCACCGCGGCCGCGACCTGCTCCGGCGTCCCGACCAGGCACGACGTATTGCCGGTCGCGCCGGTGGCGCGCGCGATCCCCATCCACAGCCGCTCGTCATGGACGTCGGCGCGCGCGGCGTAACCGAGCAGGCGTTCGGCGGAGTGGTTGGTGGGATCGGGTGCAGCACCGGTCTTGCGTTCGACATCCGTCAGCAGCGCCTGCGCCTTGTCCCAGGCCGCGCCTTCGGTTGCCGCCATGATCGGCCGCAGCGACATGTTGAAGCCGACCCGGCGTCCGAAGGCTGTGGCGCGCCGCCGGAAGTCCTGGACGCGATCCCGCGTCTCGGCGAGCGGTTCGCCGAAGATCGCGAACACGTCGCAGTGCCGGGCGCCCATGTCCAGCGCGCCCTCCGACGAGCCGCCGAAGAACAGCGGCGGGCAGGGCTTTTGAAAGGGCTTGATGTCGGAGTAGCCGCCTTTGAGACGGTAGAATTCGCCCGTGTGATCGATCGGAACGTCGCTGGCCCAGAGCTTGCGCATCACGTCGAGATATTCGCCGGCGCGCCGATAGCGGTCGTTCTTGGGCAGGAAGTCGCCCTCGCTGGCCTGGTCCTGGTCGCTGGTACCGGCGATGATGTGCAGCGCCATCCGGCCCTGCGTCAGCTGATCGAAGGTTGCGACCTGCCGCGCCGCCAGCGCCGGCGCCACCGATCCCGGCCGATGCGCGATCAGGAACTTGATCCGCTCGGTGTGGTCGGCCGCATAAAGCGCGATGGCGAACCCTTCGGCGGCCGAGGCGAAATAGCCGACCAGAACGGAATCATAGTTCCATTGCTCGTGCAGGCGGGTGAAATCGACCACCCATTGGCGCGATATCTGGCCCTTGATGAGGTGGACCGCGACGCCTTCCTGCTGGGTGCCGATCATACCGATAATTCTGGCGGGCATGGCTGTGTCCCCGGCGTGGCTTGGCCTGATGAAACGCATAACATCAGGGGAAAGCAAGCCTTTACGGCCGCCGCGGTTGCATACCGATCCCGCGTTGCGCAGCGCGCCAGACGCCGGTGGCGTCGCCGTATTGGCCCTTGCCTCCCGCCATTCCGGCTGCAATGGATGTGCTGAACCACCCTATCAAGTGTCACCCAGAAGAAGAGAGCAATGAGCCAACTGATTGTTCGCGCCGGCGATTTCACCTTCCAGGCCCGTTTCGAGGCGCAGCTGGCGCCGAAGACGGTTGCGGCGTTCCGCAAGGCGATGCCGTTCGAGAGCCAGGCGATCCACGTCCGCTGGAGCGGCGAGGGGGTCTGGATGCCGCTCGGTGATCGCGATTTCGGAGTGTCCTACGAGAACCACACCAGCTATCCCGCGCCCGGGCAGATCATTCTCTATCCCGGCGGCATCAGCGAGACCGAAATCCTGCTGGCCTATGGCGGCGTTCATTTCGCCAGCAAGATGGGCCAGCTCGCCGGCAACCACTTCATCACCCTGACCTCGGGGCTGGAAAACCTGCCCGCCTTCGGCAAGACCGTGCTGTGGGAAGGTGCGCAGAAGATCCGGTTCGAAGAGGTGTAGCGTGGCCGAGGCCGCTTACCCCCGCAACCTCAGAGGCTATGGCCGCAACCCGCCCGATCCGCGCTGGCCCGGTGACGCGCGGGTGGCCGTTCAGTTCGTTGTGAATTTCGAGGAGGGCGGCGAGAACAATATCCTGCACGGTGACCCCGCCTCGGAGGCGTTCCTGTCCGACGTGCTGGGCGCGCAGCCCTGGCCCGGACAGCGCCACCCCAACATCGAATCGATGTTCGAATATGGTTCGCGCGCCGGCTTCTGGCGGCTGTGGCGAATGTTCACCGCGCGCAACCTGCCGGCCACGGTGTTCGGCGTGGCGACCGCGCTGCAACGAAATCCCGACGTGGTCGCGGCCATGAAAGAAGCCGGCTGGGACATCGCCAGCCACAGCCTGAAATGGATCGAGCACCGGCAGATGTCGGAGGCGCAGGAGCGCGCCGAGATCGCGGAAGCGATCCGCGTCCACACCGAGGCGGTCGGCGCGCCGCCGCTCGGCTGGTACACCGGACGCTCCTCGATCAACACGCAGAGGCTTCTGATGGAAGCCGGCGGCCTGCTTTACCTCTGCGATTCCTACGCCGACGACCTGCCATACTGGATCAAGGCGCGCGGGCGGAAACCGCATCTGGTCATTCCCTATACGCTCGACGCCAACGACATGCGGTTCGTCAACGCGCAGGGCTTTGGCGGCGGAGACGAATTCTTTACCTATCTCAAGGACAGTTTTGACGTCCTCTACGCCGAGGGCGAGACCGCGCCGAAGATGATGTCGGTCGGCCTGCACTGCCGGATCGTGGGCCGTCCCGGCCGCGCCGCGGCGCTAATGCGCTTTCTCGACTATGTCCAAAAGCATGAACGGGTCTGGGTGCCGACGCGGCTTCAGATCGCGCAGCACTGGCATGCCAACCTCTCCCACCTCGCCGATAGCGCCTTCGATATTGGATAGGCCATGCTCGGCGATGAAATCGTAAGCCGGATCAACCAGCTCGGAGCAATTTCGGAGATCGGCGGGCAACTGGTTCGGGTTTTCCTTTCACCCGAACACCGCAAGGCCGCCGATCTCATATTGTCCTGGATGCGCGAGGCCGGCATGGCCGCGCATCTCGACGCCATCGGCAATGTCTGCGGCCGCTACGAGGGCGCGCACCCGGAACTGCCCTGCCTGATGCTGGGCTCGCACTACGATACCGTGCGCGACGCTGGAAAATGGGACGGGCCGCTCGGATTGATCACGGCGATCGCCTGCGTCGCCGACCTGAATCGCCGCGGCGTGCGGCTGCCGTTCGCGGTCGAAATCGTCGGCTTCGCCGACGAGGAGGGGGTGCGGTTTGCCTCCACTCTGCTGGGCAGCCGGGCGGTCGCCGGCACCTTCGACCAGGGCGTGCTCGCCGCGCGCGACCGCGACGGCCTCACCATGCGCGAGGCGCTGGCGCAGTTCGGCCTCGATCCCGATCATATCGGCGCGGCGGCGCGCGCCCGCCACGAACTCCATGCCTATGTGGAGCTGCACATCGAGCAGGGGCCGGTGCTGGAGCTTGAAAACCTCCCGGTCGGCGTGGTGACGGCGATATCGGGCGCCACGCGGCTGGCGGCGAAGCTCTCCGGCATGGCCGGCCATGCCGGCACGGTGCCGATGGCGCAGCGGCGGGACGCCTTGGCGGGCGCCGCCGAATGCATCGTGGCGGTCGAGACGTTCTGCAAGGCCGATGGCGGCGGCCTGGTCGGCACCGTCGGCACCATCAGCGCCAGGCCCGGCGCCGCCAATGTGATCGCGGGCGACGTGTCCTTCACGCTGGACATCCGTGCGCCGACCGACGCCCGGCGCACGCTCGCCGTTACCGAGACCGTGCGGCGGATCGAGGCGATTGCGAAGCGGCGCGGTCTGTCGTTGCAGCTCGACGTCACCCACGAGAACCGCACCGTGCCGTGCGCGCCCTGGCTGAAGGCGCAACTGGCGGAGGCCGTTGCCGCGGAAGGCTACCCAGTGTTCGAACTGCCGAGTGGGGCCGGCCATGACGCGATGGCGATGATCGACATCACAGATGTCGCCATGCTGTTCGTCCGTTGCCGCGGCGGCGTCAGCCATCACCCCGCCGAGCATGTCGAACTTCTCGACGCCGATGCCGGCGCGCGGGTGCTGCTGCGGCTGATCGAAAATTTCCAGCCGCGGGAGGCTGCCGGGATTGTTCAGCCCGAACATCAACAGCCGTGAGGGTTTTGCGCATGCACGTCATGGCGCGATTGCATTCAGGCAAAAATAATGTACTTTTGGTACAGTAAATAGGGTCGCGCGACTGGGATCGCTTGTTGGAGCAAAGGCGCCATGAGCACTGCTGTCACCGCAACGGGAGCAAAGCCGCTGACTTCGGCCGCGCTTCGCGAACTGTCGGCACGATCCGACCTTCAGGGCCTTGTTCGCGCGGCCAGCCATTATGGCGCGATCGGCCTCTTCGGCACGCTGATCTGGCTGGTGTCCTCGACCCATGGCCTGGTCTGGGCGTTGCCGCTCATGGTCGTGCAGGGTTACTTCGTCGCCTTCCTGTTCATGGTCGTGCATGAGACCGCGCACAAGACGGCGTTTCGCAGCCCTGCGCTCAATCTGGCGGTCGGTCATCTGTCGTCTTTAGCGATCTGGCTGCCTTACGAGTATTACTGCCTGTTCCACTGGGACCACCACCGCTACACGCAGGACCCGGAAAGGGACCCGGAACTGCTGGTTGGCCCGATCCCCGCATCCGACACCCAGCTCGCGATCGCCTATAGCGGCATTCGGCAGGTTGCGTTCCGGATACGGCTGATGCTCCGCCACGCCGTCACCGGCGACGCGTCCGCGCCCTGGATCCCGGAAGGCAAGCGCCACATCATCGTGAGAGAGGCGCGCCTCTATGTCGTATTCTATGTCGTGCTCCTGCTCGCCTCGCTCGCGCTCGGTACCACGCTTCTGCTTTGGGTCTGGATCGTTCCCCTGATCGTCGGCCAGCTGTTCCTGCGTCCCTACCTCTATGCCGAACATACCGGCTGTGAGCGGACGCGCAGCGCCTTCCGCAACACCCGCACCACCTATACCGGCATCATCACCAAATGGTTTGCGTGGAACATGCCTTACCATGTCGAACACCACGCCTATCCTTCGATCCCGTTCCATGCGCTGCCGAAGCTGCACCGGATCGTCGCGGACCAGATCGTTTTTCGGGGACAGGGTTATCGGGCCGTGACGCGCGAGACGTGGGCCTGGTTTCGCCGCGAGCGGCGTAACCGGGCCGAAGGCGTCAGCGGCTCCTGACCAACAGCAGGGTGTCGACGAGCTTGCGGGCGTGTGCCGGCGAGATCGGCCTGATTCCGAAGACGTAGCGGTAGAACAGGCTGCCGTAGATCGCGTCATACAGATCATGCGGCGTCCCGATCGCGCCGATGCTGCCGTCCTGCTGGCCAGCCGCAATCAGTTCGACAAGCGCCGCCCTTCGATACCGGAGGTAGCGGGTGTAGAAGATCTCCGCCGAGCCGGTGTTCGAGATGCATTCGGAGATCACCGCGAGCTGTACCCGGCCAAACTTGCCCTGCAGCGCTTTCGCATAGGCTGCGGCGTGGCTCCTGAGCCGGTCCGCGGGCCTGCCCGTGCCTGGCAGCGGCAACATCAGCGAGGCGTGGTTCAGGAAGGCGTCGATCAGGAGCGCTTCTCGCGACGGCCACCATTTGTAGATGGTCATCTTTGAAACATTGGAGTGCCGCGCAACGGCGTCGATGCTGGTGGCGGCAAGGCCCGTGGTCGCCATCAGGGCGTAGGCGCTTTGCAGAATAGCGCTCGTCGTCTCGGCGGAACGCGGACGGCCGCGGCGGCTGCCTGCCGCATCGTCGTCCGGTTCGGTCCTGCGCTTCGCCATGCTCGGCTTTCCCGGTGCCGCGAGTGGCGCCGGTTATGCCTTGACGAAGGCGAGCAGTGTCCCATTGGCGCCGCCGGGCGGCACCACGACGCCGCCGGCGCTGCGGATGCCGACGGTGCCAAGCGCCTTTTCCGCCGCCGCCAAATCGGCCGCGATCACGAGCCCGGCGCCGGCGCGTTCGGGCAGGCCGGTCAGCGGAACGCCGGGGTAGCGCTTGCCGAGCTGATCCCGGGTCAGGAACACGAAATCGGCGCGGTCTCCCCCTGATGGCACCGCGACCGCGCCGTCCGGCTCGCGGCGTGGTTCGCGATCGATCAGTCGCGACAGATGCGCGGCTTCCTTCGCCGGGTCGGGTGCGACCATCAGCACCTGCTTCAGGCGTCTGGCGCCATTGGCATGCTTCATCAGTTCGGGAATCCAGACCGTCTCGCGCGTCTTGTGCTGACAGGCGAAGATGCGCACGCCGCTCGGCGCTTCCGCCACCGGCCACTGAAAGGTCCGGAATTTCGCCGCCGACACCGTGCCGTCGGGCATGTTCACCGGCCGTTCGAAATCGGTGGGGCCGATCGGCGGAAAACCGCGCGCGCGAATCTCTTCCGCGCCGTCGGCCGAATCCACCGCCGTGAAGGCGATGCGCTCGATGCCTTCGCCGTTGGTTGCGAGAAACGCCCGCGCCGGCGCATTATGCTCGGTCGGGGCCAGCACGCCGAGCAATTCCATGTAGTCGGGGTCGAACATGATGGTGTAGTTGCCCGATCCCATATGGGCGCTGTGGGTGCCGCGCGGCGACACGGTGAAGCCGAGCCGCCGGTAGTTGTCGGCGGCCTTGTCGAGATCCTTCACCATGACCACGGCGTGATCGATTCCGATGACGTTTTTCAGTGCCACTCTCTTTATTCTCCGGCATGATGATGCGCGCACCAAGCTAACCAGATCGACAGGCGCCCGCAAGAAAGGATCATGATGGAGACGACCAACGTGCGCTGGCCCGGCTCTCTGTGGGCGGCGGTGACCCCGCCGGGACCCGATCTGCCCGAACTGATCGGCGCGCAGCAGGCCGACGTCATCGTGATCGGCGGCGGCTTCACCGGCCTTTCCACCGCGCTGCATCTGCGCGAGGCCGGCGTCGATGTCGCCATCGTCGAGGCGATGGAGCCGGGCTGGGGCGCTTCCGGGCGCAACAACGGCCAGGTGATCCCGACGCTGTCGCGGCCCGATCCCGAGGATATCGTCGCCAGGCATGGCGAGGCGGGCGAGCGTTTCGTCGGCATGTTGCGCGACAGCGCCTCCAGCCTGTTTGACCTGACTCGGCGCTACAACATCGCGGCCGAGCAGGAACAGGCCGGATGGGTGCAGCCGGTTCATTCGCCGGGCCGCATTAAGATCGCCGAACGCCGGGTGCGGCAATGGTCGAAGTTCGGCGCGCCGGTCGAATTGCTGTCGCGCGAGCAGACGCGCGACATGCTGGGATCGGATGCATGGTTCGGCGGGTTCTGGAACAGGACCGGCGGCCACATCAATCCGCTGGCGCTGGCCCGTGGGCTGGCGCACACCGTGCTCGGCCTCGGCGCGCGCATCTACGCCCGATCGCCCGCCGAGAGCTTCGAGCGCCGCAACGACCGCTGGGTGGTCAAGACGGCACGGGGCGAGATCTCCGGCCGTGCGCTGGTGGTGGCGACCAACGCCTATAGCGGCGAGTTCTCGAAGTCGCTGGTGCCTGAAATCGCGCACGAGGTGATGCCGGTGCTGTCCTGGCAGATGGCGACGCAGCCCTTGTCCGATAATGTCCGCAAGACCATCATTCCGGGCCGTCAGGCGATGTCGGACACCCACGGCGAACTCTATTTCGCACGCTACGACGCACGCAATCGTCTCGTCACCGGCGGCGCCGTGATCGGCCCCGGCAACAAGGTCGAGCGGATCAAGGCCCGCGTCACCGAGCGCTTGCAGCGGCTATGGCCGCAGATCGGCGAGGTTTCGTTCGATTACGTCTGGAACGGCTATGTCGGCATGACCACGGATTTCCTGCCGCGCATCCACCGGCTCGGCCCCGACGCCTATGGCTGGACCGGCTGCAACGGCCGCGCGGTGGCGCTGACCATCCCGCTCGGCAATGAACTGGCCAAGGCCGTCCGCGGCGTGAGCGAAAGCGAGCTGGCGCTGCCGTTCACGGAGCCTGCGCCGATCGTCGCCCACGGCCTCCTGCGCAAGCTGGCGCCGCTGATGCTGCTGGTCTATCGCCGGAGAGATGCGCGCGAGATGGCTTGATGTCAGCGGGCGAGGTGCCACCTCTCCCTCTCCCCGCGAATGAGCGTGGAGTGCAGCTACACCGCCTCGATTGCATGCTCGCGCGCAAACGCGCCGCCGGGGATGGAGTCGAGCAGCGCCCGGGTATAGGGATGCTGAGGGTCGCCGAACACCTGTCCGGCCAGCCCGTGCTCGACCACTTCGCCGTCCTTCATCACCGCGACGAGGTCGCATATCTGCGCGGCGACGCGCAGATCATGCGTGATGAAGATGATGGACAGGCCGAGCCGCGCCCGCAGTTCGGCCAGCAGTTTCAGCACCTGCGCCTGCACGGAAACGTCCAGCGCCGACACCGGTTCGTCGGCGACCAGCACGTCCGGCTTCAGCGCCAGTGCGCGCGCCAGCCCGATGCGCTGCCGCTGGCCGCCGGAGAACTCGTGCGGAAAGCGGTCGCCGGCGGAAGGGTCGAGCCCGACCAGCGCGAACAATTCCCTGGCGTCTGCGATCGCCTTCGCCCGCGGCGTGCCGTGCACGATCGGACCCTGCGCCACCAGTTCGGCCGCCTTGCGGCGCGGATTGAGCGAAGCGAACGGGTCCTGGAACACCATCTGGATATGACGGGTCTCGCGGCGCACTTGTTCGCGCGACAGTTTCGCCCAATCCTGGCCGTCGAGCAAGATCGAGCCGGCATCTGGATCGATCAGCCGCACGATGCAGCGCGCCAGCGTCGACTTGCCCGAACCGGATTCGCCGACGATGCCGAGCGTCGCGCCGCGCGGCAGGTTGAGCGAGACGTTCCTGACCGCGGGCGTCACCCGCGCCCCGCGCCCCAGGAAGCCGCCGGTGCGGTAGGTCTTGGAAACGCCGGACATCGTCAGGATGTTCTCCGCCGAGAGCGGGCGCGGCGGCGGTGCCTTTAGCGGCGGCACGGCGGCGATCAGCTGCCTTGTATAGGCATGTTGCGGATGGTTCAGCACTGCGGCGGCGGTGCCGTGCTCGACAATCACGCCGTGCTGCATCACCACCACGCGGTCGGCGATCTCGGCGACGACGCCGAAATCATGGGTGATGAACATGACGGCGGTCCGGCGCCGCTGCTGCAGGTCGCGGATCAGCTTCAGGATTTGCGCCTGGGTGGTGACGTCGAGCGCGGTGGTCGGCTCGTCGGCGATCAGCAGTTTTGGGTCGAGCGCCAGCGCCATCGCGATCATGGCGCGCTGGCGTTGCCCGCCCGAAAGTTCGTGCGGATAGGCCTTCGCCGCCACCTTCGGATCGGGAATCCGCACGTCGGCGAGCAAGGCCAGCATCCTTGCGCCGATCTCGGCCTTCGACAATTCGGTATGGGTCGAGAACATCTCGGCGATCTGGTCGCCGATGGTGCGCAGCGGGTTGAGCGCCGTCATCGGCTCCTGGAAGATCATGGCGATGCGGGCGCCGCGCACTTTGCGCATCTCGGCGGCCGATGCGGCGCAGAGATCCCGGCTCTCGAACATCACCCGGCCGCCGTCGATCGTCACTTCGTTGGGCAACAGCCGCATGACGGCGTTGGCCATCACCGATTTGCCGGAACCGGATTCGCCGACCACGCACAGGATTTCGTTGGCCGCGATCTGCAGCGACACCTCGGACAGCGCATGGGTCCGGTCGGCGCCGCGGGGCAGGCGAACGCTGAGGCGATCGAGCGAGAGGATCGGTTCAGTCGCGCTCATCGGCCCTTCAGCCTCGGATTGAGCGCGTCGTTGAGGCCCTGGCCGACCAGCGACACTGCCAGCACCGTGACGAGAATGGCGATGCCGGGGATCGCCGAGACGTACCACTGCACCCGTAGCACGTCGCGGCCGAGCCCGATCAGATTGCCCCACGACGCCACGTTGGGATCGGACAGGCGCAGGAAGGCGAGCGCGCTTTCGAGCAGGATCGCAACCGCCATCACGACGCTGGCGTAGACGATGACCGGCGGCAGCGCGTTGGGCAGGATCTCGCCGAGCATGAGCTGGATGTCCTTCATGCCGAGCGTGCGTCCGGCCTGGACAAATTCCCGGTTGCGCAACGACATGAATTCGGCGCGGGTCAGCCGCGCCGGCGCCGGCCACGACACCACGCCGACCGCGATGGTGACGGTCGTCAGCGTCGAGCCGAACACGGCGACCAGCACCAACAGCAGCACGAAGTTTGGCAGCGTCTGGAAGGCTTCGGTGATCCGCATCAGCACGGTGTCGACCCAGCCGCCATAGTAGCCGGAAAAGGCGCCGACAAGGACGCCGATCAGGATCGCAATCACGGTGGCGACGCCGCCGATCAGGAGCGATATTCGCGCGCCATAGAATATCTGGGCGGCGATATCGCGTCCCGAATTGTCGGTGCCGAGCAGGAAGCGCGGGTTGGAGAACGGCCAGATCAGGGGGCGGCCGGCCAGCGCCAGCGGATCGCGCGGATAGAGCCAGCCGGCGCTGACCGCCATTCCGATCACGATTATCAGCAAGACAAGGCCCGCGACGGCCGCCGGACTTCTGAAGTAGCGCCTGACCGCGTCCATGGCCCTAGCCCCCGGCCGTGATGCGCGGGTCGAGCCGCGCATAGATCAGGTCGACCACGAAATTGACGGTGATGACGAGCAGCGCCGAGACGAACACGATGCCGAGCAGGGTATTGAGGTCGCGTTGCACCACCGATTCATAGGCGAGGCGGCCGAGGCCCGGCAGCGAGAACACGCTTTCGACCACCACCGAGCCGCCGAGCATGGTGCCGGCCTGCAGGCCGATCAGCGTCACCATCGGTAAGAGGGCGTTGCGGAGCACATGTCGCGTCACCACGCGGGTCTCGTCGAGGCCTTTGGCCCGCGCGGTCCGGACATAATCGAGGTTGAGCACTTCCAGCATCGAGGCGCGCATGATGCGCAGGTAGATGGCAAGAAAGATCAGCCCCAGCGTCAGTGTTGGCAGCACCAGATGGCTTGCGATGCCGAGCACGCGCCAGATGCCGGTCTGAACCGTCCCGATGTCCTCGAAGCCGCCGGGCGGCAGCCATTGCAGGTAGACGGAGAAGACCACGATGGCCATCAATCCGAACCAGAACGAGGGCGTGGCGTAGAACACGAGGCCGAGCGTCGAGATCAGCGTATCGGGCCAGCGGTTGACGCCGCGGGCGGCGATGACGCCGAACAAGAGCCCGAAGAAGAACGCAAAGGACAGCGATGCGGTCATCAGCAGGATGGTCGGCGGCAGCCGCTCGATGATCACCGACGCCACCGGCTTGCCGTAGATCGAGGAGAAGCCGAGATCGAGGCGCACCAGGCGCCAGAGGTAGTTGCCGAGCTGGGCGGGAATGGAGACGTCGAGCCCGTAGAATTTTCGCAGATCCTTTGCCGTTGCGGCGTCGCCGCCGCCCATCTGCGCCATCATCGCATCGACGGTGTCGCCCGGCGCGAACTGCAGCAGCAGAAACATGCCGATCAGGATCAGGATCAGGGTCGGGATCGAGGCGGCGAGCCGCCGCCCCGCAAGGCCAAGGATACGCATCAGGCTATCTTGGCGGATATGGCGTCATGCGGATAGCCAAAGATCGTGCCAGCTCGACGAGCCCCAGCGCGGCGTGTTGGAGTGATTGCGCGCCTTTGCCGTGATCGTCGTGACGAAGATCTGCTCGATCGGCATCCAGACCGGCAGTTCCGTGTTCACCTCCTTGACGAACCGGGCATACAGCGCCTTGCGCTTGGCCGGATCGACTTCGGTGGCGGCGTCATCGATGGTCTTGTCGATCGCCTTGTCCTCCCAGCCCCACTGGTTGGTCCAGGGCGCGCCCTTGGGCTGGCCCGAGCGATACCAGACTGTGGTCGAGACTGCGGGGTCGTTGCGGTACTGGTGCCAGCCGGTGGCAAGATCGAAGGCGTGTTCGTCATAGACCTGCTTGAGGAAGCCGCCGCCGTCGTTGCGCACGATCTCGACCGGAATGCCGATCTCCTGCAGCGATTGCTGGATGAAGGTCGACCACAGCGAGATGTCCTCGCCCCAGGGCGCGGGCAGCAGCTTGAGCGGGAAGCGCGTGCCGCCGCTACCCGCCTTGAGCCCGGCCTCGTCGAGCAGCGTCGCGGCCTTGGCCTTGTCGTAGGGATATTGCGGCGTGTCGGCGCCCGGATAGAAGTCGGTCGAGGTCGAGGGGATCGGGCCGGTGCCGAGCTTGGCGAAATCGCCGAGGAAATTGTCGATGAAGAACGGCACGTTGATCGCATGCGCGATGGCGCGGCGGACGCGGACGTCGGACAGTTCCTTGCGGCGGAAGTTGAACTCGAGGGTGTTGGTCCGCGCGTTGCCCTCATTGCCCTTGGTCGAGACGATGAAGCGCTTGTCCTTGCCGAGCCGCGCCAGGTCCGAGATGGTCAGGCCGGAGAACGGCGAATAATGCAGTTCGCCGGCCTCCATCTGCGCTGCCGCCGCCGAGCGGTCGGTGATCACGCGCCAGACAATGCGGTCGAGATAGGGCGCGTTGGGGCGCCAGTAATTCTCGTTGCGGTCGGCGATGACGTATTGTCCGCGCTCGTATTTGATGAACTTGAACGGGCCGGTGCCGACCGGCGAGAGATTGGTCGGGTTCTGGCGGATGTCGCCGCTCTCATAGAGATGTTTGGCCGAGATGTAGCCAAGATCGGGCAGGGCGCGCAGCAGCAGGTTGAGCGGCATCGGCCGATCGTATTTGAAGATCGCGGTGTGGGCGTCCAGCGTCTCGACCGCGGTCAGGAACAGCTGCAGCGTCGATCCGTAATTGAGGATCTTCTTCCACATGTTCATGGCGGTGAATTCGACGTCGGCCGAGGTGAACGGCTTGCCGTCGTGCCAGGTCACGCCCTTGCGCAGCTTGAACGTCACGGTCTTGCCGTCGGGCGCGGCTTCCCAGCTCTCGGCGAGCACGCCGACCGGCTGACCTTTGGCGTCGAGGTCAACGAGGTTTTCCTGGATCTTTCCGCCGATGATGTAGACCCCGGTGGAAGCCTGGATGCTCGGGTTGAGCTGGCGCTGCTCGGCGCCGTAATGCACGTTGAACACGCCGCCCTTGCGCGGCGTTTCCTGCGCAAGGGCGCGCATCGGATTGATCACGTTGGCCGCGATCGCAGCCGACGTCAGCAGCGCCGTGCGGCGGTTGATCTCGATGCGCGTCAAGTCCATGCGAAGTCTCCAGCTTGGTATGGCGGATTGCTCAGGCATCCGCCTTCGCGGTCGATGTTACGATGGAAGGGGAATGCGAGTCATTTTCTAATCGCGGCGCGATCGGGAAAATCCTTTCCGAAAACAACGTGTTCAACGGCCGATCGGCCTGCTGATTTTTCGTGCCGGTGCAAGGATCGCCTCGCGTCCAGGTAGTAACAGGGAAAGCGGCACGGTCCGGGATTGCCGGAAAACCGGCCGGACAATGTGTCTCACAGCCCTTGAAAACAGGGTCGCCAGGCGCTCAAGGCCTGAAAAACAGCCAAAATTGGACGAATCAGTGCAACTGGACTAGCGAGATAGTTGTGCAGAGTGTCGGAAACCCTATTTTTTATGCGGTTTCCGACCTATCGTCGCCTTCCCATGAATCAATGGAGCAACCATGGCTACCCAAATGTCCAAGTCGCAGCTGATCGAAAAGATCGCGACCTCCACCGAGGTTTCGAAGAAGGAAGTCAAGAGCGTAATGGATACGCTCGTTGACGTCGGCCACAAGGAGCTGAAGAAGAACGGGGTGTTTCTCGTTCCCGGTTTCGCGAAGTTCGTCGTGGTCAAGAAGCCTGCGACCAAGGCGCGGAAGGGCACCAACCCTTTCACCGGCGAGGAAATGATGTTCAAGGCCAAGCCGGCCCGCAAGATCGTCCGGGCCCGTCCAGTCAAGGCCGCCAAGGACGCCGTCTAGGAAACGCCAAGAGGCCTCCGGTGACGGGGGCCTTTTTTCGGCGGCACTGAGTTCACCATGAGGAACGAAGGTTGACCTCATCCTGAGGCGACCGCGAAGCGGTCGTCTCGAAGGGTGTAGGCACTGTCCCTGACAATGCGCTACACCACAGGCGAACGGCCGCCATCGACGTTGATGGCGGTGCCGGTGATGTAGGATCCCTGATCGGAGGCGAGGAAACACGCCAGATTGGCGAATTCCTCCGACGTCCCGATGCGGCCGAGCGGCGTGCCCTTGGCCAGGTTTTTCGCAAAGACCTCGAAATCCATGTCTGGCGCCTGCGCGGCGTGCCGCTTGACCCATTGATCGCTCATGATCAGGCCGACCAGCATGGCGTTGACCAGGATGTTGTGCTCGCCGCCTTCGTTCGCCATCACCTTGGTCAGCGCCATGCCGGCCGCGCGCGAGACCGAGGTCGGCGCCGATGATGCGGCCGGCGCCTTCGCGAAGGTGTTGAGCACGTTGATGATGCGGCCCCATTTGCGCGCCTTCATGCCCGGCCAGACCAGCCTGGAGAAGCGGATCGCGGCAAACAGCTTGAGGTCGAGATCTTCCTGCCAGGCCTCGTCGCTGATGGCCTCGAATGCCATCGTCCGCGCCGTGCCGGCGTTGTTGACGAGGATGTCGATTCCGCCGAGATCGGCAGTGATCTTGTCGTGCGCCCTGGCGATGTCGGCCGCCTTGGAGACGTCGCAGACATAGTCGCGCACCTTGAGGCCATCCTTGGCGAGCAACTCCCGCGCCGCCTTGAGGTCGTCGGCGCCGCGCGCCAGGATCGCCACCCTTGCGCCCGAGGCGGCAAATCGCCGCGCCATCGCCAGGCCAAGGCCCTTGCTGCCGCCGGTGATGGCGGCAACGCGATCTTTCATCGTGATATCCATGGCTGTACTCCCGGTCGCGGTCTTGATGGCCGCTGGACCGGCTGAAGCGGAGGCCGGCCGGCGGGGCATCATGGTTCTGCTTGCCGGCATGATCAAGCCGCCGTCATGATTGCGGAGATCGTCGCGTCCTTTATTGTAGGGTTGGCGCAGGAAGGAAAACCCATGTACCCGGATTCAAATTCCTCGTCGCAGAAAATGTACGACCGGGCGCTGGCGAGCCTGCCCGGCGGCAACAGCCGTACCACCATTTTCATGAAGCCGTATCCGATCTACGCCGCCCGTGGCGAGGGCTGCCGGGTCTGGGATATCGACGGCAACGTCTTCATAGATTGCATCAACAACTTCACATCCCAGATCCACGGCCACGCCCATCCCGCGCTCATGGCGGCAGTAACCGCGCAGCTGGCGCTGGGCACCGCGTTCGGGCTTCCAACCGAATCCGAGGTCGATCTGGCCGAACTGCTGGTGGCGCGGCTGCCGTCGGTCGATCAGGTGCGGTTTGCAAATTCCGGCACCGAGGCGGTGATGATGGCGCTGAAGGCGGCGCGGGCGCATACCGGCCGCCCCAAGATCGCCAAATGCGAGGGCGCCTATCACGGCTCCTATGATTATGCCGAGGTCAGCCTCGATCCGACGCCGCAAGCCTGGGGCCGCAATACGCCGGTCTCGATCGCCTATGCGAAGGGCACGCCTGACAATGTGCTGGCCGATGTCGTCACCATTCCCTTCAACGACCCCGAGGCCGCCGTCAGCCTGATCCGCGAGCATGGGCGGGAGCTTGCCTGCGTGCTGGTCGATCCCATGCCAAACCGCGCTGGCCTCGCGCCGGCCGACCGCGCCTATCTGGAGGCGCTCCGAAAAGTCACGCGCGAGGTCGGCGCGTTGCTTGTGTTCGACGAGGTCATCACCTTTCGCCTGGGCTATCGCGGCGCGCAGGGCATCTGGAATATCGATCCGGACCTGACCGCGCTCGGCAAGATCATCGGCGGCGGCTTTCCGGTCGGCGCGATCGGCGGCCACAGGGACGTCATGGCGGTGTTCGATCCGCGCGCCGGCAAGCCGGCGCTGCCGCATGGCGGCACTTTCTCCGCCAATCCGGTGACGATGCGCGCAGGGCTGGCCGGGATGAAGCTGCTTGACGATGCTGCCTTCGCGCGCCTCGATGCGATGGGCGCGGCCGTGCGCGCCGGCATCGACGCCGCGTTCCGCCGGCACCGCGTGCCCGGCGGCACGGTCGGGCTCGGTTCGCTGCTCAAGATTCATTTCGCCGACCGCGAGATTCGCGACTATCGCTCGGCCTGGCTGAGCGAGGAGGAAACGCGACGGCAGACGGTTTTCGCCCGCGCGCTGCTCAATCGCGGCGTGCTGGCGGCGGGCAACGGCTTGATGGCGTTGTCGACCCCGATGACGGATGCCGATATAGATGCGATCATCGAGGCGGCGTCGGGCGCGCTTGGCGAAGTCGCAAGCACGCTGTGATGCTGCGTAACGTAGGATGGGTGGAGCGTAAGCGATACCCATCATACAAATCGATTGCGGCTCGTGATAGTGATGGGTTCCGCAAGGGCTCAACCCATCCTACGCTCCGCTGCCAAACTAGCTGAGAATAACGGGTAAGAATGTCTGCCACGGTCGATCCCATCACGCGTTCCGTCGTCCAGCACCGGCTGAGTTCGATCGTCAAGGAAATGGGCGAGGCGATGCTTCGCACCTCCTACTCGCAAATCCTCAATTCCAGCCGCGATTTCTCGCTGGCGATCTGCGACACCGGCGGGCGCCTGATCGCGCAGGCCGATCACCTCCCGGTTCACGTCGGCGCGCTGCCCTGGGCGACGCTGGCGGTCGAGCAACGCTTCAAGGACGTCGCGCCGGGCGATGTCATCCTGCTCAACGATCCCTATCATGGCGGCAGCCATCTGCCCGATCTCACTGCCTTCGTGCCGGTGTTCGCCGGCGGGCGGCGGCTGCTCTGGACCATCGTCCGCGCGCACCAGAGCGATATCGGCGGCGCCACCCATGGCGCCTACAATCCCGCTGCCACCGAGATCTACCAGGAGGGGCTGCGCGTCCCGCCGATCAAGCTGTATGAAGCGGGGAAGCTGCGCGACGACCTGCTCGACCTGCTGGCGCTGAACATCCGCAACCCCCGCGAATTTCGCGGCGACCTCGCCGCGATGCTGGGGGCCGCGCAACTCGGCGAGCGGCGGCTGGCGCGGCTGTTTTCCGAGTTCGGCGCACCGGTGGTCGAAGCCGCCATGGAGGCGATCCTCGATGCCACCGAGCAGCAGACCCGCGCCGTGGTTTCGACCTGGAAGGACGGCGTGTTCCACGGCGAGGCGTTTCTCGACGACGACGGCCATGGCCGCAGCGACATTCGCATCGCCGCCAAGGTGACCAAGAACGGCAGCGACGTCGAAGTCGATTTGTCCCAATCCGATCCGCAATCGACCAGTTTCGTCAATTCCTCGCACGCCAACATGCAGGCGGCGGTGGCGATGGCGTTTGCCTATCTGATCGACGCCGAGATTCCCAAGAACAGCGGCGCGCTGCGCCCGCTGAAGGTGATCGCCCGACAGGGGACGGTGGTGTGGGCCGATCCGGGCCGGCCGGTGACGCTGTGCACCAGCCATCCCTCCAACGAGATCGTCGAGGCGATCGTCAAGGCGTTGTCGGCGTCGTGCCCGGAGCGCGCGATGGCCGGCTGGAGCCGAAGGTTCCGGATCGCGATCCAGGGCGAGGATCCGCGCACCGGCAGGAATTTCATCTGGCACTTGTTCCAGGCGCGCCCCGGCGGCGGCGCGTCGTCGGGCGGCGACGGCTGGTCGTCGATCGGCGAGTGGCATTCGGTCGGCGGGCTCAAATTCGGCAGCCTCGAAGTCGCCGAAGCGCGCTTTCCACTGCATTTCCGCCACCATGAATTCCGCGCCGGCTCCGGCGGCGACGGCCAGTTTCGCGGTGGCCTCGGGGTCGCGCTCGATCTGGTGCTGGAAACCGAGAAGCCTGCCAAGGGCAACACCGCGGGCGACGGCGCCCGCCACGGTCCCTGCGGCATGCTCGGCGGCGAGGACGGCAAGCCGCATCATTACCGTCTGCTGTCCGAAGGCCGGGCGCCGCGCGTGCTCCGCACCAAGGAAGTCGGCATCGAGCTGCGCCCCGGCGATTGCCTGGAGATCCGCTCGTCCGGCGGCGGCGGCTGGGGGCCGCCGGCGAAGCGATCGGAGCAGGCGCGCCGCCGCGACCGCGAGCAGGGCCTGATCGACGCAGCGGCGGAGCGGCTTTCCGAATGATGTTCAGGATCGGCGTTGACGTCGGCGGCACCTACACCGACCTCGTCGCCACCGACGAGGCCGGGCGGACGGTGTTCGCGAAATCGCCGTCCACCCCGGCGGATCAATCCATCGGCGTGATGGCGGGGCTGGATGAGCTGGCGCGGCGACTCAACGTCACGCGCGCGGCCATGCTTGCCGCCACCGATCGACTCGTGCATGGCACCACGGTCGCAACCAACGCGCTCTTGGAGCGCAAGGGCGCCAAAGTAGCGCTGCTGACCACCGCAGGCCATCGCGACGTCATCGAGATGCGCGAGGGGCTGAAACCCGACCGCTACGATCTGCGCTCGCCGCCGCCGGAGCCGCGGGTGCCGCGCGAACGGCGCTTCGGCGTCAGGGAGCGGCTCAAGGCCGATGGCGAGGTTCTGATCCCGCTGGACCCGGGCTCGCTCGACGACGCCATTGCCGGCATCGAGAAATCAGGCGCGACCTCGGTGGCGGTGTGCTTCCTGCATTCCTATCTCGATCCCGTTCACGAACTCGCCGCTGTCGCCCGGCTGGCACAGGCGCTGCCCGGCGTCAGCATTTCGCGCTCCAGCGACGTGCTGCCGCAGATCAAGGAATATGAGCGCGTCTCGACCACGATCGTGAACGCCTGTGTCGAGCCGGTCGTGCGGCGCTATCTGACCAACCTCGAGACGCGGCTCGGCGAGGCCGGTTTCAGGGGCAGCCTGTTCGTCGTGCTGTCGCATGGCGGTATGGCGCCGGTCGAGGAAGCCGCGCGGCTTGCCGCCGGCACCGTGCTGTCAGGACCTGCGGGCGGCATGTCCGGCGGCCGGCGCTGCGCCGAACTGGTCGGGATTCCCGATCTGGTGCCGTTCGACATGGGCGGCACCTCGACCGACATCTCGCTGATCTCGGGCGGGCAGGCGTCGCTGTCCGCCGACGGCATGCTGGCCGGCCAGCGCATCGCGCTGCGCAGCCTCGATATCGCCAGCATTGCGGCCGGCGGCGGCTCGATCGCCAGCGTCGATGCCGGCCGCACATTGCGGGTGGGGCCGGAAAGCGCGGGCGCGGTGCCGGGCCCGGCCTGCTACGGCAATGGCGGGCAGGCCGCGACCGTCACCGACGCCAATGTCGTGCTCGGCTATCTCGACGCCGCCGCCTTCATGGGCGGCAGGCGCCCGCTCGATCGCGCCGCCGCGGAAGCCGCGATCGACCGCGTTGCCGATGCAATGTCGCTGTCGCGCATCGAGGCCGCCGCCGGCATTTGCCGCATGATCAATTTGAACATGGCCGACGGCATCCGCCTGATGACGCTGCGCCGCGGCGTCGATCCCCGAAAATTCGCGCTCTTGAGTTTCGGCGGCGCGGCCGGCCTGCACGCCGCCGAAGTGGCGCGCGAGCTCGAAATCAGGCGCATCATCGTGCCGACCGTGGCCTCGGTCTTGTCGGCGTGGGGCATGCTGACCAGCGATCTCCGCTACGAAGTCAGCCGCACGCATTACGGCGCCGGCGCGCGTATCACCGCCGGGGAAGTGCGCGGGCTGTTCTCGCAACTGGAGCAGCAGGCCGCCGGCCGGCTGCGCTCGTGGTTCAAGGGGCCGATTGCGATCGAGCGCTCCGCCGAGATGCGCTACGGCGAGCAGATCTTCGAGATCGACGTGTCGCTGGATGGCCTCGACTGGAACGCGGCCGATCTGGTGGACCGGATCGAGCACCACTTTCACGCCAGGCACGAGGAACTCTACACCTACGCCTCGCCCGGCCAGGAAGTCGTCTTCGTCAACGCCCGCGTCGCAGCGGTCGGCAAGGTACCGCGGCTGGATTCCGATATGAAACCCGCACCGTCGTCGCAGGCTTGCGTGCCGCGCGGCAGGCGGCAAGCCTTCCTCGGCGGCTGGCGCGAGCTGCCGGTCTACGCCCTCGATGACTTGCGGCCGGGCCAGACGCTGGCTGGTCCCGCGATCATCGAAGCCGAAACCACGACGGTACTGGTCGACGCCGGCGACCGCGTCACGGTCAACGCGCTGGGGTGGCTGGATATCGCGTTGAGATGACCGAGGTGGCGCGCGTTCCACCGCCGTCATCGCCCGCGAAGGCGGGCGATCCAGTACGCCGGGACGATAATGATTGAGAGGATAGGCCGCAGCGTACTGGATACCCCGCATGCGCGGGGTATGACGACGTCTCACCGCTACTTCTTCCCCTTCTGCCCGTAGCTCAACAGCCCGCCCTTGTTCTTCGGCGGATGGGCGCGCAGGCCTTCCTCGTTGGGTTCGGTGCCCCAGCCCGGCCGGTCCGGCATCACCAGGTAGCCGTCGACGATGTCGGGGACATGGGTGAACAATTCGTGGTCCCACGCCAGCCGGTCGATGTCGGTCTCCATGATGCGCAGGTTCGGCACCGCGGCCGAGAAGTGCGCGTTCATCATGGTGCAGAGGTGGCCGTAGAAATTATGCGGCGCGACGTTGATCTCGAAATGCTCGGCGGCGGCGGCGATCTTCATCGATTGCCAGACCCCGTTCCAGGGCGTGTCGATGATCGCGACGTCCAGCGCCTGCTCATTGAAGTAGGGCAGGAACTCGCGCAGGCCCAGCAGCGTCTCGCAGGACGAGATCGGGTGCGGGCTCTGGCGGCGGATGTAGCCCAGCGCCTGCGGGTTGAAGGTGTCGATCTCCACCCAGAACATGTCCATGTCCTTGATGGCCCGCAAAATCTTGAGATAGCCCTCGGTCTTGGCGTTGAAGTTGAGGTCGAGCAGCAGGTCGACGTCGGGGCCGGCGCCGTCGCGGATCGCCTCCAGATGCATGCAGAGATTGCGCAGCACCGTGCGGTCGACATTGATCTCGGGTTCGAACGGGGTGCCGAAGCCGGGCCGCCAGCCCTGCGGCTTGCCGTCGCTGTAGACGAAGATGTTGGTCTTCATCGCCGTAAAGCCCTTCTCGCGCACCTCGCGGCCGATCGCCTTGACGCCGTCGAGATCGGTGATGGCCGGCTTGAAATAATCGGGGTGGTTGATGCGCCAGGTCGCGCAATGCGACCAGTAGACCCGGATGCGGTCGCGGACCTTGCCGCCGAGCAGTTCGTAGCAGGGCACGCCCAACGCCTTGGCCTTGACGTCGAGCAGCGCGTTCTCGATCGCCCCGATCGCCAGCGCCACCACGCCGCCGGCGGCCGGCCGCGTCGCCGCAAACAAATCCGCGTAGATCCGCTCGTGCTGGAACGCGTTCTTGCCGACCACCCGCACCGCCAGCCGCTCGATCGCCGCGGTCAGGCCGGGCGCGCCGAAGCCCTCGTCATATTCGCTCCAGCCGACCAGGCCGTCCTCGGTCATGATCTTGACGAAGTGGTAGTTGCGCCAGCCGGCGTCGCAGGCGAGCGTCTCGACGCTTCTGATCTGGGTGGCCTTTTTCATGGTTTCCTGCCCCGGGACTTGTTGTTGTTGGCCGAGTACAACAACGGATCGGCGGGGGCGTCAATTGCCGGGCATGTCGGCGACGTGGAATGGCTAACCCGCCGGGGGAAACAGCGTCGGCTTTCGCCGTTCGAACACCTGCCGGCCGTTCTTGAATCCCATCAGCATGTCGGGCAGTTCGGCGATCGCGTTGGTGCCGCTGTCGGTGTCGAGGATGACGAGGTCGGCCGGGTTGCCCGGCGCGATGCCGTAATCCCCAAGGTTCATCAGCCGCGCGGGCAGCTCGGTCACGAGGTCGAGGCAGGCGTCGAATTCGCTGATGCCGGCATGGGCGACATTGGCGTAGAAATTCGCCATCCGCAGCAGCGAGGCGTCACCGAACGGCGTGAACGGATTGAGCACGTTGTTGGTGGCGATCGAGCACACGACGCCGTTCTCGACCAGCCGATGCGCCACCGTCAGCCCGCGCGGCGAATTATGGGTGGCGTCGCGACCCATCAGATAGAGATCGGTCGCCGGCAGCACGGTGACGGCCACGCCGCACTCGGCGAGGCGCGCCGTCGCCGCCTTCAGCCGGCCCGGCGGCAGCGCCGACAATTTGGTGGCGTGGCCGATCGCAACCCTGCCCTGGTAGTTGCGCCGTTCGGTCTGCCGGCAGACCTCGTCGAGGTGCCACCATGACGGGTCGAGGTCGAAGTCGAGGTGCAGGTCGATGTCGACGTCGAATTCCTGCGCCAGGTCGAAGATCCGTTCCAGATGCGTGTCCGGATCGGTGTCCATGTAGGGGCAGCCGCCGATCGCCTCGCCGCCATCGCGCAGGGCGGCGACCAGCAGTTCCTCGGCGCCGGGATCGTTGGTCAGGCCTTCCTGCGGAAACACGCAGATCGACAGATCGATCGCCCAGGCATAATCGCGCTTCAGCGCCTTGATCGCCGCAAAGCCGCGCAACGCGATGCGCGGGTCGATCTCCACATGGGTGCGCATCCGCGTGGTGCCGTGCACGATGGCGCGCTCGATCACCTGCGCGCCGCGCGTATAGACGTCCGCCACCGTGAATTCGCGCTTCATGGCCGCCACCGCTGCGATCGCTTCGGCAACAGTGCCATGGTCGTGGCCGCAGCGGCCGAGCAGGCAGGCCTTGTCGAGGTGAATGTGGCTGTCGACAAAGCCCGGCAGCGCGAGCTTGCCGCCGACGTCGATCTCGGTGGCCTCGCAGGCGAGACGGGGTTCGATGGCGATGATGCGCCCGCCCGCGACGCCGATATCGACCGGGGTCGCCGAGGTTCGCGTCCGGGCGTTGCGGAAGATCAGGTCAAAGGCGGTTTTCGCGTGCATGGCGCCGGCGGGCTGGAGGAGGGCCCAACGTAGCCGAAGCGGGCGCGCCGGGCAGCTCCAGATTGTGTGCAGTTTCGTGGCTGGATTGTCCAAAATATGTGCATGCAGTTTCCTGGACAGATTGTAGTGTTGCCGCATCAGGAGAAGCCGCGATGTCTGTTGCCGCCAAAGCCGAAACCAAGGGAATGTCGGATGCCCAGGTGGTCGAGGCCTATCTCACCGCGTCGATGATTCCGGATCCCGATGCCGCCGCCGCCTACATGAAACCCGGCACCGTGATCACCTTTACCGGGGGACGGGAGTTCGACCATCCGCGCGGGCCGACCGGCTTCAACGCGCGGCGCTACCGTTGGGTCAAGAAGAAGATGGAGCGCTTCGACGTCTGCCCCGGCGCCGACGAGACCGTCGTCTACAGCATCGGCACCCTCTACGGCGAATGGATCGACGGCACGCCGTTCGAAGGCAACCGCTACGTCGACCGCTTCGTGGTCAGCGGCGGCCGGATCGTGAAGATGGACGTCTGGAATGACAGCGCCGAGCGCATTCTGGTACAGCGGGGGATTGAGGCTTAGAGCTCTCGTCATTGCGAGGAGCGAAGCGACGAAGCAATCCATTCTTCCTTTGCGCGGTAGCATGGATTGCTTCGCTGCGCTCGCAATGACGGTGCTACCTCGTCCTGATTACCTTCGGCAGCTCCACCACGCGCCCGCGTTCGCCTTCCTCGGCATAGGGCGCAAGAATTTCCAGCAAATCGCGGCCGCGTCGCGGGGCAGGGGCGACCAGCGCGCGGTTGGCGACCGAATCCAGGTGGCTGTGCATCAGGCCCATGACCTTCGCCTCGTCGCCCTTTACCAGTGCGGCGATGATCGCGCGGTGCTCGTTGATCGCGCATTCCGAGGAGTGCGGACGGCTGTACAGCGACAGCGTCAGGCAACAGCGATAGGCGACCTCGCTGACGTAGCGCACCAGGATCGGGCTGTTGGTCATGTTGGCCAGCAGGATGTGAAATTCGGTCGCCAGCCTGATCGACACCGCGTCGGTGCCGTCGCGGGCGCGGTCCTCGGCGTCGACATGGGCGTTCAACTCGGCGACCTGGCCCTTTGTCAGCTTGCCGGCGAGTTGGCGCACCACCAGGCGCTCAAGCTCGATGCGGATGTCGAAGGCGTCGCGGGCCTCCTGCCAGCTCGGCGTCGCCACTACGGCGATCCGGTTGCGGCGAAGTTCGACGAGGCCCTCCGCCGCCAATTGTCCGAGCGCATGTCGCGCAATGGTGCGGCTGACGCCGAAGCGTTCGCCGAGCGAATCCTCAGGGAGTTTCACGCCGGGTTCCAGCGCCTGCTCGATGATGGCGCGGCGCAGCGCCCGGCAGATCACGCCGACCTTGTCGGACGTCGCAGCGGTACTGCTGGCGGAGCGGGACGCCATCGGCGAATCCTTTGGGGCGACGTGCGTCGAACGGAAACATCGTAGCACAATTGGGCGACAATTGAGCGCCTCAATTGCATGCAGTTCAGCGGGCAAACTGCACAAAAGGAATCCGGCGTTTTTGGCAGATTCGGCGATGTCACTGATTTTGAACGCGGGTTTCGCTGGCATCCGGCTTGCATGCACTCCCTTTCATGATGCGCATGCAGCCACATTCCGAATTCCGGGGATCGCCGGTTCCCGGCCCGGCAGCGCCGATTGCGATCGAATTGTCGGAAGCCTCCGTCACCTTTGGCCGCGGCGCGCGGGCGGTGCCGGCGCTGTCCACCACGACGCTGCGGATCGCCGACGGCGAGTTCGTTGCGCTGGTCGGGCCGTCCGGTTGCGGCAAGTCCACCATCCTGCGGCTGGTCAGCGGCCTGGTGCAGCCGACTTCAGGCGTGATCGTCGTTGGCGGCAGGGAAGTGGCCGCGCGCGCGCTGCGCGTCGGCATGGCATTCCAGAATCCGACCATGCTGCCGTGGATGACGATCGAGCGCAATATCATGCTGCCGCTCAAGATCGTCGAGCCGTTCCGCTCGAAGTTTCGCAAATTGCGCAAGACCGAATTCCGCGACAAGGCCAACGCGCTGCTGGAGCAGGTCGGCCTCAAGGGATTCGGCACCCGCTATCCTTGGCAACTCTCCGGCGGCATGCTTCAGCGCGCCAATCTGTGCCGCGCGCTGATTCATGAGCCGCGCCTGCTGCTACTCGACGAGCCGTTCGGCGCGCTCGACCAGTTCACGCGGGAAGAGCTGTGGTCGATCCTGCAGGAGCTCTGGATCGCGCACCGGCCGACTGTGCTCCTGGTGACCCATGATCTGCGCGAGGCCGCCTTCCTCGGCGGCCGCATCTGCGTCATGAGCGCGCGGCCCGGCCGCATCCTCGACGACAGCCGCGTCGCCTTTGCCCGCCCGCGCACCATCGCCATGACCTTCGAGCCTGATTTCGTGGCGCTCAATCAAAAGCTGCGCGCCTTCATCGTCGACGCCAGAGCCGCCTCGAGCGAAGCGGCCGCAGCCCACGGAGAGGCCTGACATGCCCGATCTCGATTATCGGCAGAAGGCCTGGTCGGCGGGACTGATCGTGATGTTCTTCGCGGCGTGGGAATTGTTCTGCCTGATGACCGGGATGTCCGATCTGGTGCTGCCGCGCCCCTCGCAGGTGCTGGTCACGCTGGTCGAGAAATTCCCGATTCTCTGGCCGCATATTCTGCAGACGCTGGCGACGACGATGATAGGCTTCGTGCTCGGCGTCGGACTCGGCGTCCTGCTTGGTGTGGTTATTGGCGTTTCCAGGACCGCTTACGATACCGCCTATCCGCTTCTGGTGGGCTTTTCGTCGATTCCAAAGGTCGCGGTGGTGCCGATCTTCGTGCTCTGGTTCGGCTCCGGCTCGGTGCCGGCGGTGCTGACCGCGCTGTCGATCTGCTTCTTCCCGATCGTGGTCAACATCGCGACCGGGCTGGCAACCACCGAACCTGAACTCGAGGACGTGCTCAAGGCGCTCGGCGCCAGCAAGTTCGACATTCTCTGGAATGTCGGCCTGCCGCGAACCATGCCGTTCTTCTTTGCCTCGCTGAAGGTCGCGATCAGCTACGCTTTCGTTGGCGCCGTGCTTTCCGAGACCGTCGCCTCGAACCGCGGCATCGGCAATGTGATGATGACCGCGTCCTCCAACTTCAACGTGCCGCTGGTGTTCGCCGGCCTGTTCGTGCTCGCCGGCCTCGGCGTCGCGCTTTACGTCGTGTTCTCGGTGATCGAGGGGCGCGTTACCGGCTGGGCCACCCGCAAGAACGACCTGATCGCGACCTGAGAGATACTCCAACCGCCATCCAACCCCGTCGAGGAGATCGCCATGTTGAAGAAAGCAAGTGCCGCGCTGTTGGCAGTAGGCCTGTTCGCAGGCGCCGCCGGCGCCCAGGAGACCACGATCAAGTTTACGCTGGGGTGGAAAACCCAAGGCAGCGACGCTGCGTTCTTCTATGCCAGGGACAACGGCTACTTCAAGGCGGAAGGCCTCAATGTCGTGATCGACCAGGGCGAGGGTTCCGGCGCCACGGTGACCCGCATCATGTCGGGCGCCTACGACGCGGGCTTTGGCGATGTCAACGCCATCATCCAGAATGCCTCGACCAGGCCGCAGGACGCCCCGGTCATGGTCTACATGATCTGGAACCAGCCGCCGTTCGCGATCGTCACCAAGAAGACCAGCGGCATCAACACCATCAAGGATTTCGAGGGTCGCACCCTCGGCGGCGCGCAGGGTACGCCGACCACGCGGCTGCTGCCGGTGTTCGCCCAGAAGAACAAGCTCGAAGGCGAGAAGATCAAGATCTCCAACATGGCGCCGAACCTGCAGGAGCCGATGTTGATCAAAGGCGACATCGACGCTGCGCTGGTGTTCAACATCACGAGCTACTTCAACCTGGTGCTGAACCGCCAGGATCCCGACAAGGACTACAAATGGTTCTCGTTCGGCGATTACGGGCTTGATCTCTATTCCAACGGGCTGATGGTTTCGCGCAAGCTGTTGGCCTCCAACCCGAAGGCCGTTGCCGGCCTCGTCCGCGCCGTCAACAAGGCGATGATCGTCGTCGCCAGGGATCAGAACGCCGGAATGAAGGCGGCGCTGAACTACGACAATCTGATCAACGTCGACGTCGAGAAACGCCGGCTGCAGTTCTCCTTCGACAAGCTGATCGTCTCGCCCGAAATGAAGGAGATCGGCGTTGGCGACGTCAAGGATGACCGCATGGCGCGGGCCATTGGAATCATTGTCGAAGGCTACCAGCTGGCCCGCGCGCCCGCGCCGTCGGAAATCTTTTCGCGCGAATTCCTGCCGCCGCGCGCCGAACGCGAGCTGGTGTATACGGCGAACTGAAGCCTTTCGTCATTGCGAGCGAAGCGAAGCAATCCATATCCCTGCATCGGAAAAGATGGATTGCTTCGTCGCTTCGCTCCTCGCAATGACGAGAAATGGGGCATGCCCATGGAAGTCGCTGCGCATAGCCTGTTCTCCGGCTCCGAACGCGGTCTCGTCGAAAACGTCGTGCTGCGGCACGACGACGGCGTCATCACCGATATTGCTAGCTTAGCGCTGCCAGAAACCGGTCCGCGCACGCTCGTCCTTCCCGCCTTCGTCAACGCCCACGACCACGCGCGCCCGACCGCGTCCTCGTTCGGCGCGCTCGGCATGCCGCTGGAAAGCTGGATCCTGCGCTCGGCGCTTGGTACGCCCGTCGAGCCCTACCTGACCGCGGCCTCCGCGCTGGCGCGTTCGGCCCGCGCCGGCTGCGCGGCGATGATGATTCACTACACCCGTCCCAGCGGCACGATGCCGCTGGTCGAGGAATCCATGGCGGTCGCGCGGGCGGCGTCCGACGTTGGCATTCGCATCGCCTTCGCCATCGCCGTTCGCGACCGCAATCCGGTGGTGTATGGCGACGAGGAACCCGTCCTGGCCGGATTTGCCGGCGACGATCGCAAGGCGATCGAAGCGTTGTTCGTCCGCGCACCGATGTCGCCGAAGGCCTATATCGATCTGACGGAGGCGATTGCCGCGGCCATCGCGGGTCCGATGGTGGACGTGCAGCTCGGCCCGGCCGGCGTGCAGTGGTGCTCGAAGCCGCTGCTGGAGGCGGTGGCGGAGAATTCGGCGCAGACCGGCCGCCGCGTCCACATGCATCTGCTCGAGACGATCTATCAGCGCGCGTGGGCGGACCAGAATTTTCCAGGAGGCGTCGTGCGTTACCTCCGCGACATCGGCCTGCTGTCGGAGCGGCTGACGCTGGCGCATTGCATCCACGCCCGGCCGGACGAGATCGAGATGATCGCGGCGTCGGGCGCGCGCATCGTCACCAATTTCAGTTCCAACCTGCACCTGCGCTCCGGCCTCGCGCCGATCGCGGCCGCGCACCGATGCGGCTGCGCCATCGCGGTCGGTGTCGATGGGTTGGCGCTGGACGAGGACGACGACATATTGCGGGAGATGCGGCTGGTGCAGATGATGCACGGCGGCCTCGGTTTTGAGCGAACCTGGACCCCGGCGCAGTTCTTCGGTCTTGCCGTCGCCAACGGCCGCAAGGCCACCGGCGCCCCGGGATCGGGCGCTCTGGCGTCCGGTGCGCCCGCCGACTTCGTCACCATCGATCTCGACCGGCTCGACCGCGACCGGATCATGCCGGTCGATCCCATGGATCTCCTGTTCGCGCGCGGCAATGCGTCGTTGCTGCGCGATGTGGTGGTGCATGGGCGGCTGATCGTCAGCGATGGCCGTTGCGTCGGGGTCGATCTCGTCGCCATCGAGCAGGAGCTGCGGGCAGTTTACCGCGCCAGTGCACGCAAGCTCGCCGGCTTCCAACGTGCATGGCCGCCGCTGTCCGCGTCGCTGCAAGGCTGGTTCGAGGCGCAGCTGGATTGCCGCTGACGGGCAGATGCTACCCGATGGATAATTCCGCAGTGCGGAACAGCGATCGACTTGTATCGGTACCCCAGCAGGGTTGCGTGGTCACTACCGTACCTCCATCGGCAGGCGGCGCCGGGGCATGGGGAAGCAGGTGCGCAAGCCGGTCGCGGGGGGCTTGCCATTCTGTTGATGTCCTTGGCATTCAAGGCGCTTGGCGAATCCTCTCGGATCGTGCTCGATCCGACCAGGAGAGGCCGCTGGACGGGAACCGGGATGTCGTTTCACAAGCTGCTGATCGCCAATCGCGGGGAGATCGCCCTTCGCATCGCCCGCGCCGCGGGTGACGCCGGGCTCGCCACCGTCGCGATCTATTGCGCCGACGACGCGCAGTCGATGCATGTGCGGACCGCCGACGCGGCCCACGAAATTCCCGGGCGCGGCGCGCGGGCCTATCTCGACATCGAGGCGATGATCGCGGCGGCAAAGGCGACCGGATGCGATGCGCTGCATCCCGGCTACGGCTTTCTCAGCGAGAATGCCGCGCTGGCGCGGCGCTGCGCCGCCGAGGGCATCGTCTTTGTCGGGCCGTCGCCGGAGGCGCTCGACCTGTTCGGCGACAAGGCGCAGGCGAGGGCGCTGGCGAAGCGATGCGGGGTGCCGGTGATCGACGGCACCGACGGGCCGACCAGCCTGGAGGAGGCGGCGGCGTTCCTGGCGGCGCAGGGACCGGGGGGCGCGGTGATGATCAAGGCCATCGCCGGCGGGGGCGGGCGCGGCATGCGCATCGTCGATGACGCCTCGATGCTGGAAGAAGCCTATGCGCGATGCCGGTCCGAAGCGATGGCCGCGTTCGGCAGCGACGGCGTCTATGTCGAACGCCTGATTCGCAACGCCCGCCATATCGAGGTGCAGATCATCTGCGACCAGCACGGCGCCATCAGCCATCTATGGGAACGCGAATGCACCATCCAGCGCCGCAACCAGAAGCTTATCGAGGTGGCGCCGAGCCCGTCGCTGAGCGACGCCTTGCGGGTGCGGATCATCGACGCCGCCAAGGAGCTTGCCGCGGCGGCGAACTACGACAATCTCGGCACCTTCGAGTTTCTCGTCGATAACGACGCCAGGGTAGCCGACAAGGCTTTCGCCTTCATCGAGGCCAACCCGCGGCTTCAGGTCGAGCATACCGTTACCGAGGAAGTGCTCGACCTCGACCTTGTGCAGTCGCAGCTTGCCGTCGCCGCCGGCGCCACGCTTGGTTCACTCGGTCTCGCCCAGGCCTATATCCCGAAGCCCCGCGGCTATGCGCTGCAGCTTCGCGTCAATATGGAGGTGATGGACGAGGCGGGCGGGACGCGGCCGACCGGCGGCACGCTTGACCTGTTCGATCTGCCGGCTGGCCCCGGCGTTCGCGTCGACACCTTTGGATATTCGGGCTACCGGACCAGCGCCGCCTTCGATTCGTTGCTCGCCAAGGTCGTCGTGCATGCGCCGGGCGGCGAATGGGCCGATGTGGTGCACAAGGCGGCGCGCACCCTGCGCGAGTTCCGGATTGCCGGCGTCGCCACCAACATTCCATTCCTTGCGGCGATCCTGGCCCATCCGGATTTCGTCGATAACCGCCTCTCCACCGGTTTCGTCGATACCCATGTCGCGGCGCTGGTCGCCGAGGCCGGCAGGATGGCGGAGGCTTCGGCGGAAGCGGCGCTGGTTGAATCCGGCCGCGCGGCCGGCGACGTTGCGCCGGCAGCCGGTGTGGCGGGGCCGGCAGGTTCGGTGCCGGTTCCGGCGCCGCTGCAGGGCACCATCGTCTCGGTCGAGGTGAGCGAAGGCGACCTCGTCCGTCCCGGTCAGCAGATCGCCGTGCTCGAATCCATGAAGATGGAGCATCTGGTGACGGCGCCGCACGGCGGCAAGGTGGTCAGGGTCGCGACCGCGGCCGGCGTGACGCTGATGCAGGACGAGGCGATTCTCTATCTCGAGCCGGCCGAGATCGACGCCGAGGATGCCGCCGAGGCAGCCGATGTCGATCTCGACCACATCCGGCCCGACCTGGCCGAGCTGATCGAACGTCATGCGATCACGCGCGATGAAAACCGCCCGGCCTCGGTCGAGCGCCGGCGCAAGACCAACCAGCGCACCGCGCGCGAGAACGTCGCGCAGCTCGTCGATGACGGATCGTTTGTGGAATACGGTTCGCTCGCCATCGCCGCCCAGCGCCGGCGGCGCATGATCGACGATCTCATCCGCAACACGCCGGCCGACGGCCTGATCGCCGGCGTCGCCACCGTGAATGCGAAAGCGTTCGGCGCCGACGCCGCGCGCTGCATGGTGATCTCCTACGACTATACCGTGCTGGCCGGCACCCAGGGCCACATGAACCACAAGAAGATCGACCGCATGCTGGGGCTGGCCGAGCAATGGCGGCTGCCGCTGGTGTTCTACGCCGAAGGCGGCGGCGGCCGGCCCGGCGACACCGACCGGCTCGGCATGACCGGCCTCGACGGGCCGTCCTTCGTGCAGTTCGCGAAACTCTCGGGGCTGGTGCCGGTCGTCGGCGTGGTGTCCGGCTATTGCTTCGCCGGCAACGCCGCGATGCTCGGCTGCTGCGACGTCATCATCGCCACGAGAAACGCCTCGATCGGCATGGGGGGCCCGGCGATGATCGAAGGCGGCGGCCTCGGCGTCTATCATCCGGCCGAAGTCGGCCCGGTCTCGTTCCAATCGCCGAACGGCGTGATCGACATCCTGGTCGAGGACGAAGCGGAAGCGACGTCGGTGGCGCAGAAGTACCTGTCGTATTTTCAAGGCGCGATCGCCGACTGGCGGGCGCCGGACCAGCGCCTGCTGCGGCAGGCCGTCCCCGAGAACCGCCTGCGCGTCTATGACATCCGAACTGTGATCGATCTGCTGGCCGACCAGGGCTCGGTGCTGGAAATCCGCCGCGATTTCGGCGTCGGCATGATCACCGCCTTCATCCGCATCGAAGGCAGGCCGTTCGGCCTGATCGCCAACAATCCAAGACACCTCGGTGGCGCGATCGACGCCCCGGCCGGCGACAAGGCCGCGCGCTTCATGCAGCTCTGTGACGCTTTCGACATTCCGCTGCTGTCGCTGTGCGACACGCCGGGCTTCATGGTCGGGCCCGAAGCGGAAAAGACCGCGATCGTGCGCCATGTCGCGCGCATGTTCGTGACCGGCGCCAGCCTCACCGTGCCGCTGTTCGGGATCGTGCTGCGCAAGGGCTACGGGCTCGGCGCGCAGGCCATGATCGGCGGCGGCTTCCACGCCTCGTTCTTCACGGTGGCCTGGCCGACCGGCGAGTTTGGCGGCATGGGGCTGGAGGGCTATGTGCGACTCGGCTTCCGCAAGGAGATGGAGGCGATCGAGGATCCGGTGGCGCGCGAGGATTACTACAAGGCCAAGGTCGCCGAGCTCTATGCCAACGGCAAGGCGGTCTCGATCGCTTCCGTGCTCGAGATCGACGAGGTGATCGACCCCGCCGACACCCGCCACTGGATCATGTCGGGCCTTCGCTCGGTGCCGAAGCCGCAGCCGCGCACGACGAAAAAGCGACCTTGTATCGACGCGTGGTAGGGAAAGCTCTCTCTCGTCATTCCGGGGCGATGCGAAGCATCGAACCCGGAATCTATTTCACCACAGAGCGTGCAGCCCGATGGATTCCGGGTTCAGCCCCGTGGGCTGCCCCGGAATGACGATGCGTCGCCCCTGCACGCAAGCGTTATTTGCCAGTCGGACTGCGACACGGTAACGCGACGGGCAAATCACCCAAAACCTGTCCAGTCCTTGCGACAAAAAGATTTCCCCTTCCGTTGTCGGGCAAATCAGCTTTATGAATCCGCCCGTCTCACCCGATGAGAGGGGCGGATCGCGATCGTCACGAACGCGCGGTGGGATGCGGTGGACGCCGAGGTCACAGAGACGATGGTGACCGAGGCGTACGGCGAAGTCGTGTGGTCCTGACGCCGCGGTGCTGGCGTCAAGTTCTCGGGAAGCAATTCCCGGGAGCGACGGTGGCA